>Ga0310040_1000100_pt1 | contig 106643 bp, 95 predicted proteins | sample EPASupsiteHSE623_FD_200237 | JGI IMG/M metagenome (GOLD analysis project Ga0310040, IMG submission 200237) | Bioremediated contaminated groundwater from EPA Superfund site, New Mexico - Sample HSE6-23 (v2) (version 2) | ecosystem: Environmental > Aquatic > Deep subsurface > Groundwater >...
GCTGTCATCAGTGCGGCAATGCGGAAATTGCTCCATATTGTTTATGGAGTCCTTAAACGTAACCAACCATTTGATCCCAATTACCTGTCTACCGCTTGACTTTCAAGACGGTATCTACAGGTAGGGGTGGGTTTCCACGCCCGCCCGCTTTTGGGACAGCCCCTTTATCTTAATCGAGTGTTTTTGCAACGCCATGGCGTTGCAAAAACACTCGAGCTCATTTACACCCCGCTCCCCGAAAGTTTGGCCGTCTGTGAAAAGCCAGCAATAAACTCTAAGCTGGGGCTGTCCAGGAAGAAGGTCTGGAGGACTCCCAAAGGATCAAAATAGTAGTCAAAAACACAGAAAATGTGCAAAGAAAAAAATTGGCCGTCGCTTAGGCGGCCAATTTTCGTAGATTATGGGCAATACTAACCAGCCCCCACTCGGTTTTTACCTTCTCCTACCCCAGCAAATGGAATCGTCGGAAGGCCATATTGTGTTTGATATGGCCGAATACCGTCTCTACCTCAGTGGAGCGTGCCGCTCTGAGCCGCTGCCCTTCATCACTGGTCAGGTTGACACGTGCTTGCCTGCGATATTCAAGTAAACGGAAGGAGATACGGATCTTGCGGTTGCTCTTGGCTTTGGTGCAATGGCTCCTCAGTGGGCAAGCGGCGCAGTCGAAACATTCGTAGTTGCGCCGTTCACTGGCATAGCCGTTATCGGTGGTGTAGTGTGACGTGTACTGGAAGTGCAGGCGCTTGTTGGCGGGACAGACAAAGGTATCCGTTTCGCTCTCATAGCTGAAGTGTTCAGCGCGGAACTGGTGGGCGCGCAGCAGTTCTGGTTTGCGGTAGTGGTGAGTGTCCTGGTAAAAGGTGTTGTACTTGAGAAAGTTCTCGGCCTGGTGCTGCTCCAGATAGGCATAGTTCTCTTCACTGCCGTAGGCAGCATCCGCCACGATCTTTTTGGGTAGGCGTCCGCCGGTACTTTTGCGCACTTGCTCCAGGTGCGGGATCAGGCAGGGAGTGTCTCCAGCCCGGTTGTGTACGCTAAAGCCGGTAATGAACTGCCCCTCGGTGCCAATCTGCACGTTGTAGGCGGGTTTCGGCCAGGGCTTCTCGGCTCCCCGGTCTTCCTTCATGCGCATACAGCTGGCGTCCGGGTCACTTTTGGCATAGCTCGACCGCCCCGCCAGCGTTTCGGTCTGCTTCTCGTACTTCTCCAACCGCGGCAGACAGTCGTTTTCCAGTTTCTTCAAGGCTTGGCGCGCCGCCTGGGTGTCTTTCTTCGGCTGACCGCGCTCGCGCAGCCGCTGGTTCAGCCGCTCAATGCGCTCGCGCAACTTCGCTGCATCGATCTCGCTCCCCCCTTCACCCCCACCGCGCTCTTCCAGGTCTTTCTCGCCATACTCGGCTTGCTCGGCTTCGTTCTCCGCCTCGATCTGTTTCAACAACTCATCGATCTGTTGACGCACCCGTTTTTGGTAGTTGTCCTTCCGCTTGGCCCACACTACCTTGTGTTGGTTGGCCTCCGCTGCAATCTTGGTCCCATCCAAAAAATAGGCTTCCAGCTTGACCTTACCTGCCTCCACCAGGTATTCCAATACCTCGGCGAACACTTCCTCGATCACCCCTTTCATCCGGCTGCCCCGGAAATCGTTGATCGTGCGGAAGTCTGGCCGGTTCTCCCCGCTCAGCCACATGAAGTGAATGTTCTCGCGCAGCGCCTTTGCAATCTTGCGTGACGAGTAAACCTTCTGGGTATAAGCGTACACCAACACTTTCAGCAGCATCTGCGGGTGATAGCTGGATGCCCCGCCTCCTTTGTATTTTGCCAGTAGCCCGCGCAAATCCAGTTTGTCAATCGCCGCACTTACCACCCGTACCAGATGCTCCGGCTCAATAATCTCATCATAACTGGGTGGCAGCAGATACTGTTGGTGCATCACGTACGGTTTGAATACGGGGACGGCTGGTTTTCTTCTCATGACCCTATTGAATCATGGTTTCTTAAAAAAATAAAGGGGCTGCTTGATTACTTTTCGGACAGCCCCCGGATGATTTTTGTAGGTTGGATTCCCCGCGGGGCACTCTGCGACCAGCAAGATGTCGGATTTCGGGGCGACATTTAGCTATTGTCATTTTTCACAGCCATCGCCCCTCAATCCGACCTACGGCTTTATTTTCCTCTCCCTGGCAGGGAGAGGTTAGGTGAGGGTTGGGTGAAACGACGAGTGGCGTCCGCGGCGCTTCGGCAGGCTCACTCGTAGAGTGCCCTGTGGGCAGCGAGCGGGGCATTGACGGGCGGAGCGGAAGGGCATGGAAGCCCTCCCCTACAAAAACCTTCGCGTTCTTGACGGCCTTTGCGTTCTTCGTGGTCAGGTGTTGAATGCCGGTCATACCGAAGAGCGAGCAGGTCGCGACCCGCCGCGCGGTTTTGGCGTGTATTACGTGCCCCAATGGGGAAGGATATTATGGCCGCCGTCTCACTGGTCGAATTTTCGAGGCGCTGTGTGCTGGCTGACAATCCCACCCGCGCCCCCGCGGGTGGTTTTTTGCGTGTGGATGACCGCCTGCTCCACCTCTTCCACTGCCGGCGTAAGCACCGGCAAAATTACCAACTGACCAACTGCATCGCCTGGCTCAAACACCACCGGCTGATCGGTCAGGTTGGCAACTTTAACCAGAATCTCGCCCTGGTAGCCGGCATCCACCACCCCGGCGCCCAACAGATGATTATTGCGGCCCTTCGGCTTGAGCAGCCCCACATAGCCGTCCGGAATTTCTATCGTTATCCCGGTTGGCACGATGGCAAAGCTGCGCGGCGCAACCAGCACCGCTTCTACAGCGTAGACATCCAGCCCGGCGTCAGCGGGGTGCTTGCGGGTCGGCAACATGGCATCAGGGCGCAGGCGGGCAATACGAATGGTCTGCATAAAGGTCTCCAAAAAAAATAAATGATCTGTTATTCGGGTAGGGGCACGGGGATAACAGGATGATTGTCAATTGTGTAACATCCCCGTGCCTCTACGAGAGATGGTTCAGCGCTCACAGCCGTCGAGGCGGTAGATACGGCTGACCATTTTTTAGCAACCTCCGCAAGATTACCTCAAAGCTTGCAATTGCTCGCGCAGGCTGGCAGCCGTTTCCTGAAAAGCCGCCAACCTCAGGCGTTCCTTATCCACCACCGCAGCCGGCGCTTTTTGTGCGAATGGGCTGGCAAGCAGCCCCTCCAGCCGGGCGATTTGGGTCTGGACTTCATTCAGTTCATTCTGCAGGCGGATCTGCTCGCTTTCCAGGTCCACCAGACCGGAGAAAGGGAGGTAAATTTCAATTCCGGACACCACCAGACCAACCTGATCCTTTGGCTTTTCCGGTAAGGATTCCACCAGCGCCAACTGTTGCAGATCAATGTAAGCCAGCGCAGCCAGAGTCGCGGATTGAGCCTGCAAAATGGCCAATCGATCGCCGGCAACAATGGTTGCCGGGATGCGCTTGCCCGGCGTCACCTTCTTTTCGGTACGTAAATTGCGTATCGCCCGGATGATCTCCTGCAGCAAGCCGAAATCAGCCAGCTTTTCAGCCTCCCAACCTTCGAGGTTCTGAGGTTCAGGCCATTTAGCCACAATCAACATCTCTGCCCAGCCTTCCTTCGGAAGGTACAGAGCAGATTTTTCCTGGCAGGCGCGTTTCAGGTGACCCCACAACTCTTCGGTGACAAATGGGGTAAAGGGATGCAGCATACGTAAGGCCGCATCCAGCACACGCGCAAGTGTTTGCGCGGTGTAGTAAGCCCGGTCGCCGCCCTCCGCCATTTGCAGCTTGGCAATTTCCAGGTACCAGTCGGCAAATTCAGACCAGAAAAATTCATAGATTTGACGACCTGCCTCACCATATTGAAGGCCGGCGAACAAGCGGTCGACTTCACGCTCGAGGGATTGCAGCCGCGCCCAGATCCAGGAATCCGCCAGAGTCCAATCCGGGGCAGATTGAGCCTGCGCAGGCGCCGAATCCAGCGTATTCAACACAAAGCGCCCGGCATTCCAAATTTTGTTGGCGAAATTGCGGTTGGCTTCGACCTTTTTTGGACTCAGATTCATGTCATTGCCCGGGGTGGAGCCTACCAACAGAGTGAAGCGCAGTGCATCGGTGCCCAACTCATCCATCAGGCCAAGTGGGTCAATTACATTACCCTTCGATTTGCTCATTTTGGCGCCATCGCCGTCACGGATCAAACCGTGCAGGTACACCGTATTGAACGGCACCTGGCCGGTAAATTCCAGGCCAAGCATGATCATACGCGCCACCCAGAAAAACAGGATGTCATAGCCGGTTTCCATGTAGCTGGTCGGGTAAAAGTAGTCCAGGTCGGGCGTCTTTTCCGGCCAGCCAAGGGTCGAGAAAGGCCACAGCCCGGATGAAAACCAGGTGTCCAGCACATCCTCATCCTGGTGAATTTTCGTGCTGCCGCAATTGGTACATGCTGTCAGATCGTGGCGTGATGCCAGAGTAGCGCCACAATCATCACAATACCAGACCGGGATACGGTGCCCCCACCACAACTGCCGGCTAATGCACCAGTCCTGGATATTTTCGAGCCAGTTGTAATACACCTTGGTAAAGCGCTCAGGCACAATGCGGATCTGCCCATCGCGCACGGCTGCCAGCGCTTTTTCAGCCAGCGGCTTGATTTCGACAAACCACTGGGTGGAAATCATCGGTTCCACGATTTCACCGCCGCGCTGGGAACGCGGCACATTGAGTGTATACGGCAGTTCTTTGATTACCAGCCCGGCGGCCTGCATGTCCGCCCAGATTTTTTTGCGACACTCGAAGCGATCCAGGCCGGCATACGGACCGCCGTTGTCGTTGATGGCAGCATCCAGTGTCAGGATATTGATCACTTCCAGGCCGTGACGTTGACCGATGGCATAGTCGTTTGGGTCGTGCGCCGGCGTAATTTTGAGCGCGCCTGTACCAAAAGCCCGGTCGACATATTCATCTGCGATCACCGGGATGGCGCGGTTGAGCATGGGCACCAGCACTTTGCGGCCCACCAGGTGCGCGTAGCGCTCGTCCTCCGGATGGACGGCCACAGCGGTATCGCCAAGGATGGTCTCCGGGCGGGTAGTGGCCACCGGGATGAAGGCCTGCGGGTCGTCAGCCAGCACGTATTTAAAGAAATACAGGAAACCGGGCTCCTCGCTGTACTCCACTTCCAGGTCAGACACAGCGGTTTTCAACCCCGGCGACCAGTTGATCATACGCGGGCCGCGGTAAATAAGCTCTTTTTCGTACAGGCGGACAAAGGCTTCGCGCACAGCCCTGGATAGGCCAGCGTCCAACGTAAAACGCTCGCGGTCCCAATCGCATGAGGCCCCCAGCCGGCGAATCTGACGGGTAATCAGGCCGCCATACTTTTGTTTCCAGGCCCAGGTGCGTCGTTCGAATTCTTCCCGGCCCAGTTCCTCGCGCGTGCGGCCTTCGGCTGCCAGCATTTTTTCCACCTGCAACTGGGTGGCGATACCGGCGTGATCGCTCCCAGGCACCCACAGGGAGGGAATGCCTTTCATGCGATGATAGCGGATCATCAGGTCTTCCATGGCGACAAACATAGCATGCCCGAGGTGCAACTCACCGGTCACATTGGGTGGCGGGATGGAGATGACGAACGGTTTGCGCGCTGGATCAAAACCCGGTTTGTTGGGATCGTTGGCCGGTTTGAAAAAACCGCGCTTTTCCCACTCCTGGTAAATGCGTTCTTCCACAGCATTAAAGTCATAGGCTTTTGGTAATGCGTTTTCAGTCATCCTTGCACCTCTCGCTTCTTGATTTTCTTTCGCTGTCTCAAGTAGACCGGGCTACCTGCGCTTAAAAATGATCCTTATTCCCTTAAATAAAAAACCCAATCGCCCAATGAGGACGAAAGGGATTCTTCCGCGGTACCACCTCTATTCGCCAGGCTGGAAAAACTGGCGCACTCTCCCCGGACAATGATCCGGGTTACGCGCTAACGGGCTTACCCGTGCCGGTCTACTCTCCTAACAGGATTTCTTCGGCAAGTGAACCAAACGACTTCGGCCGGAGTGCACTGTGGAGGCTTTCAGCCTACGGCGCTCCTTCTCTGGCAGATTACTGACCAGCCTACTCCTTTTGGTATTTCAATTATTAAGATTGTATCGATTATACCGGGTTCGGACAGCCGTGTCAATCTGAGCGCGTTCATCTGCCAGTGAAATCACTCACCACCGCGGCTGGATAAGGTGTTGTGCTGATCAATGCACCGCCATAATCCCCTCGCCAAAAACCAGCCAGAATAACCATGCCTGGCAGTATAAAAGCGCCCGCCGGGATGATTCCAGCGCACCGTAATCCAGGGCAGCCACCATCAGTCCGACCGTGATGCGTGCAAGGCCCGGCAGGTTCAAGACGGTCGATGCCGGCAGAAATGGAAAAAGTAACGCGTTCAACAGCAGTATCCACACACCCGGACCCAGGCGGCCTTTCCAGAGTGACCGCAGGCTGGCGACCAGAGCAGCGGCGGCAGGGATGAGCGCCATCAACAGCACGACCAGCGAAAGCAGCACAAACAAGTAAACATCCTGCGTGGGGTACCCCCACCAGCCGTGGAAAGGGATCAGCTCGAAAGAACTGGCCAGTGCGCCGCCTGAGCCGATACCCCAGCTCCCCAACCAGAGGCGCATGATGAGCTGCCATAACCCAAAGGGCAACACTGCGGCGAGGCCCCAGAGCAGGCCGGCTTTACGCTGGCCGCTGGTGAGCATGGCAAGCGCGCAGGCAGCAGCAAAAACCAGGGTCAGTTCGCGTGTCAGAACCGCCAATGCAAAAAACGGCAGGCTGCGCCAGATTCGCCCGCGGTCGAAGAACAGCATGCCCCACTGCACCAGAGCAAAAGCCAGCGGCTCGGTCAAATCCAGGCGCAGCGAGAGGAGCAATCCAGGAAAAGCTCCATACGCCAGTGCGTACCAACGACTGCGGCCATGCCCTGCCAAAATCTTCTCAGTCGCCAGAGTGCCCAATGCCAGGCTGGCGAGGTTGATCAGAATTAATGTCCAGGGGATAGCAGCGGCGTTACCCAGGGCCAGGGCGCGAGCGAGCAGCGGGTAAAGGATGCGCTGGTAGCGGTAGGCCGGTATGTCCAGGTAAGGGGCAGCCCCAGCCGGGTCGAGCGCAATCTGGTAAGCAAACTGGCCGTCGTAGCCCATTTCATAAACTCCGTGGGCCGGGTCGAATTGCCGGCCAATCATGACAAAAGCCATGGGATCCCAGGCATTACGCGCCAGCGTAAACAGCACATATCCCAGCGCCAAAAGAGTTGTGAGCATCCAGGGTCGCAGCCAGCCTACCCAATGGAAGAGCTTATTCAGACTTGCAGGTGGTTTCATGAGGAAAAAAATCCAAACGCCTGGCGAATCAAAAGCCTTGCAGGGAAGCAATACCCAAAAAGTCTACTTGAATCTCTCGTCAATGTCGAGCACTTTTACCGTCCTTTTGTTGATGCCAGACTCAAAAAAAATGTTGAGGTATTGCAGAGTCAAAACGCTCAGATTATCTGCCAGATCTGATTGTCGACAGCACGATTCGCGAGAATGGCTGGTTCTACCGTCCGTTGGCCAAAATCCAGCGTTTTTGGCAGTTTTTTGGTTTGTACCGTTTCCAACGATCTATGGGTTAAATGCAAATTCTTGACAAAACAAGTATATATTCTACAATTGGAGAGCATTTCAGGTTGCGTATTCGATGGCTGTATCCTTACACATAAGGCAGGCTTGGGGCAGAGTGAGGAGTTGGCATGAGAAAATTAATTTTGTTCAATTTAATGACTCTTGACGGGTATTTTGAAGGTCCTGACCATAATATTGACTGGCATAATGTGGATGCAGAATTCAACGAGTTCGCCATCGAGCAAATCGCCAATACCGACGGGTTGATTTTTGGCCGGGTGACCTATGAACTTATGGCAGCTTACTGGCCAACCCGGGAAGCCATTCAGAGTGACCCGCTTGTTGCGGATTGGATGAACAAATTGCCAAAATATGTATTCTCTCGCAAACTGGATCGGGTTGATTGGGCTAATTCCCACCTGATAAAAGGCGATGCGGTCGTTGAACTCCGGAAGATCAAGGAGCAACCGGGCAGAGATCTGTTTATCTTCGGCAGCGCCGACCTCTCGACCACCCTGATGCAAAATAACCTGATCGATGAATACCGGGTGATCATCAACCCAATCCTGCTGGGCAAGGGTACGCCATTGTTCAAAGGTTTGACCGGGCCAATCAACCTGCAGCATCTGAAGACTCGCACGTTTCAAAATGGAAATGTGCTCCTGTATTACCAGCCCGTCAACGCAACCCGGTAAAACACGCTGCAATTGGAGCAAAAGTGTTCATAATGGACCGCCATACGCGGAAGGCTTTCACGGATATCTACTCGGAAGATCGCAACCTGCAAAATGCCGCTTTTCAGCAACTGATCCAGGAAACCGGCCAACCGGTGCCCTGGGCATACGAGGTCTGGGATGAACTGGTAGCGGCGCTCAAACACCGCGACAACCATGTACGCGCCATTGCGGCTCAGGTGCTCTGCAATCTGGCCAAATCTGACCCACAAAAGCGGATGTTGCGGGATTTCCCGGCGCTGCTGGCTCTCACCCAAGACGAACGCTACGTGACGGCCCGCCATTGTATGCAGGCTTTGTGGAAGGTCGGGGTTGCAGGCGGGGAACAGCTCAAAGCCTATCTGGACGGCCTGAACGCCCGCTTTACTGAATGCGCTGCCGAAAAGAACGGTACCCTCACCCGTTACGACATTTGCCAGAGCCTGAAGAATACCTATGACGTTGTTCGTGACGAAGCCATTAAAGAAACCGCGCTCAGACTGATCGAAACGGAAACAGATTTGAAATACCGAAAAAAGTATGCCGGCCTGTGGAAGGGTAAGGCCTGAGATTCTGAACCTTTAAATATGGGATTATGTTATTTCAGTATTGACTTAATTAAGTAGATACTGTATTATACCGACATGGATAAATTTTCTGCCCTCGGTGACCCGAATCGGCGCCGTATCGTCGAACTGCTCGCCAACCAAGGACCGCTGACTGCCACCGAAATCTCGGAGAAATTTTCCGTCAGTCCGTCAGCCATTTCTCAGCACCTTAAAATCCTGCGCGAAGCAGGCCTGATCCAGATGAAAAAAAAGGCCCAGAAACGCATCTACGCTATCGACTCGGCCGCCGTGCATGAAATGGAAATTTGGGCCAAACGGTTGACCGCCCTCTGGGAACAACGCTTCGATGCGCTGGAAAAAATCATCGCGGCAGAAAAACACAAGCAAGCTTAGCGGTAATGAAAGGAGAATTTTAATGGTTACTCAACATGTGTCCGACCTCGTCATCACCCGCGTTTTCGATGCCCCCATCGAGCAAGTCTGGAAAGTCTGGACTGAGCCAGAACGCATCATGCGTTGGTGGGGCCCGCAAGATTTCACCGCTCCATCTTGCACCATTGATTTTCGCGTGGGTGGAAAATACCTGTTCTGTATGCGCTCTCCCGAAGGGCAGGACTACTGGTCAACCGGCGTCATCAAAGAGATTGTCCCCATGGAGCGGCTGGTCTATACCGACAGCTTTGCCGACGCAGAGGGTAATGTTGTGCCAGGCTCCTATTATGGCATGGGTGACGATTTCCCCAGTGAGCTGGTTGTAACCGTACTGTTCGAAGAGCTGCCCGGCAAGACGAAGATGACCCTCAAGCACGCCGGCTTGCCAATGGGAGAAATGAAGGATATGACCGGCCAAGGCTGGAATCAGTCCTTTGACAAACTTGCCGACAGTTTACTGGTATAAGGTGAGAAAAATGGCTAAACTGAATGTGATTATCGAACCTGGCAAACAGGAAATGCTGTACACCCGCACTTTCGATGCGCCGCGCGATCTGGTGTATAAAATCTACACCGACCCTGCCCTCGTCCCGCAGTGGTGGGGACCGCGCTACCTTACCACCCACGTGGACAAGATGGAGGTTCGGCCCGGCGGATTATGGCGCTACGTGCAGCACGACCCCCAGGGCAACGAATATGGCTTTCACGGCGTGTACCATTCGCTCACTCCCTCCGAGGAGATTGTTTCGACCTTCGAATTTGAAGGCATGCCCGGGCATGTGACCCTCGATACCGTGAAATTCGAAGAGGTGGACGGCAAAACAACGCTCATTGGGCAGTCCGTCTTCCAATCCGTAGCCGACCGTGACGGGATGGTCGAATCCGGAGCAGAAAGCGGCATGGTGGACATGATGGACCGCCTCGAGGAAATACTGGCAAGAGTTAGCGCTTAAGACCCGGCCAATCCATAAAGGTGCACTGCGGGCAGCGGCTTGATCCGATGTCCCGCAGTGCCTTCGCGCTAGGCGATCATGGAGCAACTATGTGTCGAAACATAAAAGTCCTTTACAATTTCGATCCGCCGGCTACGGAAGCTGACATTCAGGCCGCTGCGGTGCAATATGTCCGAAAGATAAGCGGCTTCAGCAAGCCGTCACAGGCCAATGAAGCGGCTTTCAAGGCCGCAGTTGACGCAATCACCCTTGCCTCGGCAGACTTGCTGCAAAAACTGGAGACCAACGCCCCGCCGCGCAGCCGCATCCTGGAAATTACCCGGGCGCAAGCCCGCGCAGCGCAGCGTTTTCACAGAGAGGAACCCTCATGAGAAAAGGCATGGTACCCCAGGCAAAGGGATCAAGCTGTTCAAGGATGGCGTGAAGACCAACCTGAAACTAGCAAAATCTACCCCTACCCCCCTCCGGTGTTGTCGGGTTGATCTACCAACCAGGCTAATCGATCCGTGTGGGCAAAGTCCAAAGCGGTCGCGCTTGTCTGCTTTGGACATTTTTGTCGCCGGTAGGGACACGGGGATCATCACAGATAGCCGACCCAAAGCGTAACCCCGTGTCCGTACATTCAGGCACTCCCACGACCCCGGTCGCACTGACAATCCGGGCACGGGGTGCTCGGTTTTCCAGATTCCCTTCCCCAATCCCCGTGCCCCTACATTTTATTCAATCTATAATTAATGTCTGGAGGGATATCTGAATAAAAATAATAAATATCCCCGCCGCCGTTCCACCCGGCTTGAGGGTTTCAACTATTCCCAACCCGGTGCATATTTTATTACGATTGTTACTTTGAACCGAGCTTGTATGTTTGGGACGATTTTCGTAGACCAGGTAAACCTTAATCCAATCGGCCGATTGGTTGAAACTGAATGGCAGCATTTGGAGCAAAGGTTTAGTCACATTCAATTGGGTTCATGGATTGTCATGCCCAATCATATTCATGGGATCATTCACCTAATCCAATCCGAGATTGTGCAGCATCCTTTCGAGAATGTTGATTTACTTAAACCATTGGAGCAATTCGGATCCCCAACCCCTGGCTCTATCCCAACGATAATCCGATCGTTCAAATCTTCAGTAACACAACAATATCAGAACTTATACAGAGATTATTCAACGAAACTCTGGCAGCGAAATTATTATGATCCTATTATTCGCGGGGAAACCGATTTGGAGAATATCCATGAATATATTTTAGACAATCCTCGTAAATGGGCAGAAGACGAAAATTTTTTACGCTAATGATTTTAACTCGATCAGATCTGTATCTGTCCGCGTTTTTGTCAACTTACCGGTTATAACTTTCCCGCAATTCCCGCACCAACCGTTCGATTTGCTGTATGTCAGCCTGCTCGGGCATGCCGCCGGTAATCGCCTTTCGCTCCATGGCCAGCATGGCCTGCGCCAGTTGATCAGCTCCCAGATAGCCCGCATCGGTTTTCAGTTGGTGGGCGCATTCACGCACCTGGGATACAGTACCCGCCCGCCAGGCTTCCTTTAAAGAAACAATTTTTTCGCCCAAATTCTTAAATAACAGCCCGATGATTTCTTCCCGGTCATCTCCCAGCTCGTCCAGAATGCGCGCTGGCTGTATCCCGCCGGTCGCAGGCTCTCTGGTTGATTCATCCGGGGGCGCCGCTGCATGTTTGGTGAGCACTGCCGCCAGCCGATCATTTTGAATCGGTTTGGTCAGGTAATCATCCATGCCGGCAGCCAGGCATTCGGCCAAATCCTCCTGATAGGCATAGGCGGTCATAGCGACGATGCGCGGTTGGCGTTCGACTGACAATTCAGCCCGGATACGTCGCGTGGCTTCCAATCCATCCATGTCGGGCATACGCACATCCATCAACACCAGATCATAAGGCTGGCGGCGTACCGCTTCCACCGCTTCAAGGCCATTGGCAGCGGTGTCGATCTGATAACCCAGCCGCTCCAGGAAACGCACCGCCACTCGTTTGTTGACCGGATTATCCTCCGCCAACAAAATGTGCAGCGGGTTCTGCATTGCAAAGGTGGCATCAAAAAGGGGAATATTGGGCTCCGCCGCCAGGTTTTTCCCAACCGCTGTCCGGCCCGTTAATATACTCGACATCAGGTCGTATAACTGGGTGGGACGAATGGGTTTGTTTTGAATAGCGGCAAACAACGGCCGGTCTGATTCCGCCGAACGCTGCCCCATGGATGACAACAGCACCAGCGGAGTCTGATCCAGTTTCAGTTGATGCCGGATGCTGCGCGCAAGTTCAGCCCCATCCATATCGGGTAAATTCATATCCAGCAGGATGAGATCGACATCAGGAGACGAACGCAGCCAGGAAAGCGCCTGGGCAGCCGACTCAACCGCATCGACCTTTATCCCCCAGGCTTTCATTTGATTCAGCAAGATCGTCCGGTTGGTGGCTGTATCGTCCACGACCAATATGCGCTTGCCCACCAGTAGATCACCGCGGAAACCAGGTTGAGCGCCTGGCGGTAGGTTGGCCCTTTCCACCTGAATGGTGAAGTGGAAAGTTGAGCCTTTTCCCTCCTGGCTTTCAGCCCAAATGCTTCCGCCCATGATTTGCACCAACCGGCTGCTGATGGTGAGCCCAAGGCCAGTGCCGCCGTAGCGCCGGGCGATGGAAGCATCAGCCTGGGTAAAAGTCTCGAATACCCGGCCAAGCTGGCGTATCGGGATGCCGATGCCGGTATCCGTCACCGAGAAATGCAGCTTGATTTCGTCGTCCTGCTCGCTTTCAACTTCCGAACGTACGATCACCTCACCCTGATCGGTGAATTTGACTGCATTGGAAAGCAGGTTGACCAGCACCTGGCGCAGACGGGTCGGATCGCCCCGCACCCAGGCAGGCACGGCTTCAGCCGGCGCATAATACAGTTCTAGCCTTTTAGCCGAAGCCTGCGGCGCCAGAATGTCCAGAGCATCCTCCACGCAGCCCACCAGGTTGAAGGACTGGGTCTCGAGCTCCAGGCGGCCGGCCTCGATTTTCGAAAAATCGAGGATGTCATTGATCGAAGTCAACAGCGCATCACTGCCAGCCCGAATGGTGCTGACAAACTCGCGCTGCTCGGCATCCAACCGTGTGTCCTGCAGCAAGCTGGTCATCCCAATCACAGCATTGAGCGGCGTGCGAATTTCATGCGACATCGAAGCCAGAAAAAGCGACTTTGCCCGGGTGGCCTCTTCGGCAGCGTCTTTTGCCTGCCGCAGACTTTGCTCCAGTTGTTTGGTTTCCGTGACGTCATGCAGCAGGACCAACCGTCCGGCCGGCCGGCCGTACCAGGACGCCAGGCGGAAGGAGCGCAATTCAAACTGGACCACCTCCCCATCGCGGGTGATCTCGATATCTTTCTGGAAGCGTTCCGGCTGCGAGATGCCAATCCGCAATTCCGGGCTTAGCGGCAGCAATTCCTCGAGCGGCTGGCCGATCACCTCCACTGCTTTGACCCCAAACAACGCCTGAGCCGCGGGGTTGAGGTCCAAAACGCGAAAGCGGCGGTTGATCACAATGACGCCATCATCCATAAATTCAATCGCCAGGTCGCGCGCCTCGGGCACCACGTCCAGCAATCGGTATTGGAATACGCTGATCGCCAGAAATGGCAGGCTGCTGACCAGGGCAATGGAGGTGAAATCCAGGCTTGGTAAAGGAACCACCCCCGATAGTATCAGCAGGATTACGCCTACCGGAACAATACCGCCCAGCATGAAGACGAAAATTTGGCGGCGGCGGAAGCCGGAGGAGATTTTAAAATAACGGACAATCAGGATTAGCGAGATAAACGCAATCAATAACGAATACACCGAATTGAGGTAATACCCGAACTGCGGTGTAAATCCCAGAACAATAAATCCCTGCGCAATCTCCAGACGCGGGTTGGTGTAAAACCAGCCATGAAGCGGGTTGGAAAAAAGCATAACCAGCGTGATGAACGGATGGACAAGCAAAAATGGCAGCAGTTTGAGCACCCTCCGTAAAGGAATGCCGGTAAACTCCATAACAAAAGCCAGCAAACTGATTGGAAGCATGACGATTCCAATGTATTTCAATATAAAAAAGACCTGCTTCAGGCGCAGCAGCAAATTGACCACTTCGAACAGGTAAAATAACGACCAGATGCCAATGCCCATTGCCAGGGACCCAAAAAACCGCGCTGCCGGAATGGTGCGTTTAAGTAATGAATAAGCCGCCAGTATGAATGAAATCACTGTGGCGAATAACAGCACCAGCATATACGGGACGACTTGTGGGTTCATGACGGCAAAAAGAGGTTCTTTTAGAGCTAGCGATGAATGGTCAAGCCGCGGCGCTCGATCTTGCGGATTCCGGCATGCGATGTCTTCACGCAGCCTTGCAAGTCCAGAAATGTCAGACGGCGCAGTGATTTCAGCACCCGCAGACCTTCGTCACTGATCCGATTGCAGTAGCTGAGATCCAAATGCTCCAGTTTTTTGAGCGCTGTCAGATGAGGCAGCCCATGATTGGTGATGTTACAGGATGATAGATTCAAGCGAGTTAGCCCAGGCAGCGCCGCCAGCCGCGCCAGTCCGCCATCGGTCACCTTGCGGTTTTCGGACAGGTTCAAATAGGTCAATCCTGGCAGGCTGCTGACCGATTTGACCAGCCGGTAAAGCTCATCATCATCGATGTTTTTTACCCGCAGGTAAATCTCATTTTGGGGCGGGATGCTCAACCGTCCAGGTCCCTGATCAAATTCGACCCATTCCTGGGCCGCCGCTCCTATTGGCCTGAGGTAAACCGTAACCGGCAGGTCGGTTTCGAACGTTGCAATGGGCAAGGTTTCAGTCATAGTACCTAATTATAGAAGATAAATACCGTTTGTGAACAAATGGCACCTTTTACAAAAGAAGCAGGGGTGGAACGACGTGTTCCACCCCTGCCGGATTGTAATATTATTTCTAGAAACAATTATCCCGCCAGGACTTTACGCACCTCGTCCAGATGTCCGGCGCTGCCGAGTTTTTCATTTTTGCTGGCAATGAATCTGGCGTATTCACCCATAAAAACCTTGCCAACCGGGCGCAGATCGAAATTTTCGGGATGCTCCAGGAAATATTCCCGGTGGACACGCGTCCAGACCAGCCGGCCGTCGGTATCGATGTTCACCTTGGTAACGCCGAGTTCTGCAGCCCGTTTGAAAGAGTTTTCGTCCACGCCCTTGGCGCCCTTGAGCTGCCCGCCGGCTGCATTGATACGCTGGACTTCTTCCTGCGGTACCGAGGAACTGCCATGCATCACCAGCGGAAAACCGGGCAGGCGCTTTTGAATTTGCTCCAGCACGTCGAGGCGCAAACCCTGCGTTCCGCTGAACTTGTAAGCGCCGTGGCTGGTGCCAATGGCTACTGCCAGCGAATCGCAGCCCGAACGTTCCACAAATTCTCTGGCTTTTTCCGGATCGGTGAGTTTGGCATCGGCCTCGGACACGGCGACGTGCTCCTCTACGCCGCCCAGCTGCCCAAGCTCAGCTTCCACCACAATCCCTCTGGCATGCGCGGCGTCCACTACCCGGCGGGTGGTGGCAATGTTATTTTCGAAATCTTCACCGCTGGCATCGATCATGACCGAGGAGTAAAAACCGCTGTTGATGCAGTCGTAACAGGCTTCTTCGTCGCCATGGTCCAGGTGCACGGCAAAAATGGCATCCGGAAAGACCTGATCAGCAGACCGGATGAGCCCTTCCAGCATAATTTTGTTGGTGTATGAACGCGCACCCTTGCTGATTTGAATAATGAACGGCGCTTTGCTGTCCAGGTTTCCGCGGAACAGTCCCATGAGTTGTTCAAGATTGTTGATGTTGTAGGCGCCGATGGCATATTTGCCGTAAGCGGCTTCGAATAATTTCTTGGTGGTAACAATCATTTGGAAGACTCCCTCTGTCCATGATTTAAGAAGTTTAAGTCAGTGGGGACAATTATATCGCCATTTCAGGCCTTCCCCGCTTTGATCAGGCCAGATTGTCTGAACCACCCGAAGAAAAATCGTTCTGCGAAAAATCTTTACATCCTGCGCCAGAAGTGTATAATATCGCCTTGCTGGAAAGTTAAACGTTCTGGCAACATATGCGTTTTGCATGCAGCCTGGGGCACGGCACAGAGGTTTACCTCGAAAGGTCGGTAACCAACTCCCGTGTCCTTTTTATTTGCCAGCAGCCGTCATTGAACTACCTGGAGCAGGATTTTGTCTGTTCTCCGAACCCAATTTTGGTCACAGTGAGGATATGAAGAGTGTCACTTTATTCGATTGAAGATGTTCGACGGTTGGTGAAAGCTGCGCAGCAGCCTGAAACTCCTTTCCTGATATTGGATGGCGCGGCTGTCCGCGAAAATGCACGCCGTTTCAAAGCGGCCTTCCCCGACGGGCAGGTGTGTTTTGCGGTAAAAGCCAATAATGATCCAACCATACTACAAATCTTCAACGAAGAGGGACTGCACTTCGATGTCGCCTCATGGGGCGAGATTCGCCAACTGGCCGGGTATGGCATTTCAGCCAGCCGCATGGTGTTCAGCGCTCCCACCAAGCTCCCGCGTGATATCGCCCGGGCGTACGAATTCGGGTTGCGTCGTTTCTCCTTCGATACCCGTATCGAGTTGGAAAAACTGGCCAAGCTTGCGCCCGGCGCTCAGGTGATCGGGCGGGTCGCGGTGGACAACAACGGCAGCCACTGGCCTTTGGAACGCAAATTCGGCATCGAGCCCGGGCAGGAAGTGGAACATATGTTGTACGCCCGGGAACTTGGGCTGGAACCGTTCGGCTTGACCTTCCACGTAGGGTCGCAGAACAAAGACCCGCAGGCCTGGGTGCGCGCCCTGGAGCGTCTCAGTCCCATCTGGAATGAACTGGAAGGCAGAGGCATCCCATTGCAGGTGATCGACGCCGGCGGCGGATACCCCACCCACTTCCATGAAGCGGTCCCGGGTGTGGAAGAAATAGCAGCCGCCATCCGCTCAGCATTCGAGCGGTTATATGGCAACAAAACCAAATTATGGGTTGAACCCGGCCGCGGATTGGTCGGGAACGCCGGAATCATGGCAGCGACGGTCATCAACCGCGCAACGCGCGGCGAACGCGAATGGTTGTACCTGGATGTCGGCGCCTTCCAGGGGTTGATCGAAGGCCTGGATTTCTACGGCTTTCAATACCCGGTAATCAGCGAGCGCAACAGCGAGCCGCTAAGGCCGTTTGTGCTGAGCGGCCCCACCTGCGACAGCGCGGATGTAATCCATCACCAGGCCATGCTGCCGGCGGGCATCACCCTGGGCGACCGGGTGTACGTACTGACGGCCGGGGCTTACTCCAATTCGATGGAACGCTACAACGGCATCGAGTTTCCGGAGACGGTGGTGGTGCAGAACAATTAATGTATGGTATGGATAGCAGCGATATAATAGTTAAGAACCACTGAAAACACGTATGTGTTGTCGGTGGTGTTTTTACAACTCCATACACTTATGCAGTGTGGTTCCATTTGGACCACCTCGACTGGAAGATGTTTGATATTGAATCATATCTTGGCGAAATGGTCAATTATGAACTCGTTTTTCAACATCCTAATAATTAACACCTTCTCTTTTATTGATATATAATTATATTGAGTGAGAGGGATTAACGGGTTATTTTCAGGTGGGTTCAACGAAATTCCAGCTTCATTATCAACCGTACTCAAATTTATTGTTAACACAGATTTTTACTTGGGTTTAAGTCCAACCACGTACGTTCTCGTGCGAATTATATTTGAGGGGATTAACGAGGAGACTGTGAACCAAGCTTTCCACAGTAATTTCTTTGCTCCGTTTCAGTAGAGGAAGATAAACCTTTAATACTCGATAAAAACATTCATCCGATAACTAGGGAGTATATGGATTTATGAAAGGGGAGAAGAACACGATGGGATCACCATGGAAGAAATTTGTGGCCCAGATGCCATTTATATTTATTTCCATATTTATCTTCTCCATTTTCAATACACACTCGAGAGTTTCTGCGTTTCAGTCGGCAAATGCTACTGAATCCACAATAATGCCTACTGATGAGAATGGGGAGGAATACCAAGAAATTGCATCGGTAGTATTAAGTAAGGCAAATTCAACTCTTGGCTATATTCCACCAAACTATCAACCATATGAAATTGCTAATATTTCATATGATCTGGAATGGGCTTTTATAAATTTAATAAGCAGCCCTTTAGAAAATGTTATCACTCAGCCCGGGGATTATTTAGCGCCAGTTGTACGATTAGCGATTGCTAACAAAAAAAACAACCAATGGACAGTATACCTGGATAACACCGAAGAATTCCCGAACATGCTTCAGGTTTTGCCAGATTCTGTATTATCACCCAATAGTAAAGATATTCTAGTAAAGGCATCACTTACAAATCGACGGATACCTACCAAGGCCATTACCCAAATTACGTCCTATACGATCCCATATTTACCATGGCGGATAGGAGATTCATGGAAATATACACAAGGTTCTCCAGGAAGTTATTCTCACCAGAATAATAAAAGTGCGTTTGATTTCAGTACACCGGATGGCAATGTTGGCACAATACATTTTGCAGATGATGGCGTATTAATTGGCGGCAAAGAAACTTGCTTGTATACGCAACGGTCAGATGGTTTAATACTAGTCTATCAACACATTAATAAAAATGATGTTAATTATTGGCTTAGTAGAATTAATACGCTAGTCCATGCTAAAGATCCACTCGGGGGAACCACAATGGAACCAGGCTGTAACGGGCAGACAACTGGTCACCATATTCACTTTGAAGTCATTACTAAACTTCAGGGTTATTGGAAAGATTTTGACATTGATTTTCATGGCTCTTCTATTAATGGTTGGGTTTATGATGGTGCAAATTTCGTGCGTAATAGCATTACAGCCTACCCATATCCAGTACGTTCACCTATGAATAATGAGGGTGTTCAATATCCCTCTGGTTATGAATTTTGCTCAAACGAAGGTAGCCAATGTGATTTTAGTGGTACAGCCACAATAGCATTTGGAGCAAACGGCAATTACACTTATAAAAACCTTTCAAACGGGACGGATTGCAATACCAGTGTGTTCGAAGACCCTGTTCCAGGAATACAGAAATCCTGTTACATTAACGGTGGCGGGCCACCAGGATATACCTATTGTGCGGTTGAAAACCAGCGCTGTAGTTTTTCAGGGGTTGCCAACGTTGCCTACGGCGCCAGCCTGAAATATATCTATAAGGATAATGTTTCCGAAGGAATTGACTGCAATACAGCTACCTTTGGTGACGATCCTATATACGGAACAGCGAAGGGCTGTTACTACAAATCTCAGGGGCAAATTCAAGGAAAATGGACCGCGAACTATTATGCGGGCCAGACTCGCTGGTGGGATAATACGAATACATCAAATCCCCAATGTTCTGAGTCATTCGGTTCATCGACCTATACGCTCAATAAAGATTATGGAACTGGAGCGCCTTGCCAGAATGGGATGAGCGCAGATAACTGGGTGGGTGATTATAAATCAACGATTGACTTTCCATCAGGAAATTACATCTTTTGGATAGATCACGATGATGGTCTCAAGCTTTGGTTGAATGGAACCAATATCGCTGACGTGGGAGATAGCGGTTCCTATTGGGTATGTCCTGCAAGGTACCTTAGCGGGAATCAAAACCTTTGGGCCATGCTCCGGGAGGATGGGGGAAGCGCACATGTAACCATCAATTGGTCCACTGATACAAGCATTTGCGATCCACCGTTTGCTTTTTCTAAGATCATGCCTTATTCCTGGTCGATGGGTGTATCCACAAATCCTACAATTTCGTGGAACAGCAGTACTAAAGCAGATTGGTACGAATACTGTATCGATACAAGTGATAATAACACCTGTGATACGAATTGGGTAAAAGTACAAACTGGTACCAGTGCAGTCATTAATGGGCTAATTAATGGGACGACCTATTACTGGCAGGTACGGGCGGTCAATCCGTATAGCCTCCCCACCCAAGCGGATGGAGGTACTTGGTGGAGATTCACCACACAGCCCAGTTTACCAGGTGATTTCAATAAGATTTCACCTTCGAACGGATCAGCAGGCCAACTTTCTACTCTAACACTGACCTGGGGAGGCAGCTCTGGAGCAACTGTATATGAGTATTGTTATGATACCTCGAACGATAATGCATGCAACAATAATTGGGCGGATGTGGGAAATACAACCCAAATTATTCTTTCTGGGTTAGCGAGTGGGACGACATATTATTGGCAAGTTCGGGCGATTAATTCAGGGGGGGACAATTATGCCAACAACAATGCATGGTGGAGTTTTACAACACAAGCAGTGCCCCCAGGATCTTTTAATAAAACTACTCCATCCCATCACTTGGTCGGAGTTCCAACCACGCTCACTCTGGAATGGCAACAGAGTGAAGGAGCTGACGGGTATGAATACTGCCTCGATGCGACGAACGATAATAATTGCGATGGGAGTTGGATAAACCTTGGCGCGGATGTCTCTGGGGTCCTTGTTGAGGACCTGGAGCCAGGGACCACTTATTATTGGCAGGTAAGGGCGACTAATTCTGGTGTGATGACTTATTCGAATAACGGCGTTTGGTGGAGTTTCACGACCGGATACCCACAAAACTTAGTTCAAAACGGAGGGTTCGAATCAGGTATTGGATCGCCCGAAAGTTGGTCTATGGACGCTTGGGATAATACTGGCACGTCTTTCTTATGGGATTCCACCCAATCTCATCAAGGTAATCGAAGTGTAAAAATTTCTAATGGTACACCAGACGATGCGCGTTGGATCCAAGAAGTAAACTTACAATCGGGAACAAATTATGAATTGTCGGGATGGATCAGGACAGAGAATGTGGCGCATTCTCTGGAGGCCAGCGATAATGGCGCGAATCTATCAATTTTGGGCAATAGTGATTATTGGTATCAATTTGCAGGGGGATTTAAGGGAACGAATGATTGGACATACGTGAGCATGATTTTCAATTCACGTTCAAATACGAGTATCGTCATCGCTGCAAGATTGGGCTTTTATTGGGGTACAACGACAGGAACCGCCTGGTTTGACGATATCCGCCTTATATCGTTGGCCCTGCCATCTCCAAATAATAGTATTTACCTGCCTGCAATTCATAAATAGATCCGAGATTAGTATAGATCCTTTGACGTTGGTTTCCACGATGCTTATGACAGTATTGCTTTTTTCTCCTGTGCTTGAAAATAAACTCCCGAAAGAATATTACACTAACGTCAGTCCTGTTGAACAATCTTTTCTATTAAGCAATATATGATTCTACTGCAAATGCTCGGTTTTCAAAAGAAGATGGGTGGGATTTATTCCCACTCGGAGGGTATTTTCGGTGTTTCCATGAACTTCGGACGGCAATTTGATGTCATTTTTGATAATATTTTCCCACTTTCGCGCATAGTATTGGGCAAATCGACCTTTTTGCAGTGGAGTCATACATAATACATTAATTAATTTTTCTCACCATATTAATATTTGTAATTTCATAGCCCATTTTCTCGTACAGGGCGCGGGCAGATGTGTTATGCCCAAAAACGTGCAGCGCGATGGCTTTTATGCCCTGCGCCCTGGCGTGATCTTCTAACGCCTTCAGCGCCTGGGCGCCATACCCGCGCCGGCGCTGCCCGGGGTTGACATAAAAATCATAAATAAACCAGGTCGAGTCGGTGGAGCCAGGCAACGGGGCATACCAGATCATACCGACCTGTGTTCCGGTCTCCGGGTCGCTAAGACTGCGGAGAAAATTTGCCGGGGTATCCAGACCTTGCGGCAGATACTTATTGAATTCCTGCCGGGAGCGTTCGAGCGCTCCTTCTTGCGGCCAATTGCCGGCCTTTACTTTGTCGTCAGCGTATTCCGCGACGCTGCGCTCCAGATAGACTTGAAATTCGGCCGGCGACATAGGCTGCAGTTCAATCATCAGAAAACTCCCCTTTCCTTTCCTCAAAATGTTGCAGAGGGATTAGAACATTCTTTTTATTTACAACTTTGTCGATTGCACATCCGGGTGCAATGTGAAAAAATGGATGAATTCATTCCGGTTAAAGTCATTTTCACCACTCCAGCCCAAAAACACTGCCGAAAGCACCCTGATGCACCAACGTTTTAACGGACTATCCATTGTAGCACTGGCGTTGATCGCAATGGGTACCTTCGTCACTCTCTCTGTCGACCGCGCGCCTGCCCACACGGTGGCTGCCGCAGTGCCGCTCGTCCTGGCGGCGACGCCCACCTACACCCCCTTTCAACCTTTACCCACTCCCACCCCCCTTCCAACAGCAATTGAACTGCCGCCGGTGGTTGACGATGATCCACCCGATCGCCCGGAAGATATTCGCCTGCCGTATGACGATTATGTTCTTACCCAAAAGACGCACGGCGCTGCTTACGGCGACGCGGCTATCGATATTTCCGCCGGGCCCGGGATGGACATCCTCTCGCCCATCAGCGGACAGGTGATCCGCAACGATTTCGACATTTACGGTAACTCCATCCTGATCATCGAAAACGAAGTCTGGCAGGTAAAACTCCTGCACGGCGCTTTCTACCCGGCAGAAGGGGATTGGGTCGGCATAGGTAACCCGATTGGTGCAGAAAGTAACATCGGCTACACCTATGACATCTACGGGCGATCATGCTGGCGGCGCAGTTGCGGCTTTCATACGCATATGAACGTTGTCGACCGGCGCACCGGCCAGAATACCGATTTGATGAAGCTGCTCAACCCTTAAAACATCTTCTTTACTGAATTACCACGCAGCATAAAGACCGGCTGGTCGATATGCGATGGCATGATTCAAAACAGCCCATTTATTGCCGGCTGGGCATGTTTCGGACCGGCGCAGATATATTGACGCGCTGAACGTTCGAACCGTATAATCTTGTAGGTATCGCTCTGAACAAGTGAAGCGGCCTGGAGGTCCACACGTGATGAAAAATCGCCTGACGATAGTTATCCTGATAGCCTTGCTGGTACCTTTCCTGGCTGTCGCTTGTAAACCGACGCCCACCCCCGCGCCGCCCACCGAAACGCCGGTACCTCCCCCGCCTACCCTGACTCCCGTACCGCCAATCGCTGTTCCTCCAACGGTTACTCCGTTCAATACGCCGACCGAAATACCTGCTGGCGAAGCGATCATTTTTACCAGACTGGATATGATTACAACCACCACTGGTTGGGCATTGACCACCACCACGGTGGCGCGAACCACGGACGGCGGTGCGACCTGGACAGATGTCGCTCCGGCAGACTGGAACGATGCAATGCTGCCGACTTCTGCATTTTTCCAAAACGAAGATCATGCCTGGATTGCTCAAACCGATCCAGTGGATTTTGAACGCGGGGTGTTCTACCACACCAGTGACGGCGGCGCCACCTGGGAGCGTTATGACGTCCCCTTCGGCGCCGGCACGATGAGTTTCGTGGATAACGTCAATGGCTGGATTATGGTCGGGCTGGGCGCCGGCGCCGGGTCGCAGGCCATTGCCATTTTCGCCACGCACAACGGCGGCGCAACCTGGACGGAGACTTACCGCCGCGATACCGGCGAACCCGAACCAGCCGGTGAAATTCCGCTTGGCGGCTCGAAACAGGGCATCACCTTCCGCGATCTGCAGCACGGCTGGGTGGCAGGCAGCGTTCCGGCCGACAATATTGTATATCTATACGCAACCGAAAATGGCGGCGTTAATTTCCAGCAGCAGGATATTCCCCTGCCGGACGGCATTTCCACCGCCATGTTGTCGCTGGAAGCGCCCATTTTTTACACGAATACGGATGGTGTGCTGCCAGCCCTTCTATTTACCCCGGATGCTTCAGCCACCGTGTTCTATGCCACTGACGATGGCGGACTATCCTGGACGCCAACTTCGCCGGTGCCCGTTCTCGGAAGTTATTCTGCGCCGTCGCTGGATAATTTCATCGTCTGGGATGGCAACACGCTCTACCACAGCAGTGATCAGGGCCAATCCTGGGATGCAGTCACGCCAGACATCAACCTGGAGGGGATGATCGCCGCCCTGGATTTTGTGGATGAGCAAAACGGCTGGGTCACCTGGATGGATGGTGACGGGAATGCCGGCCTGTATTGCACAAGCGACGGCGGTCGAACCTGGACAGTTCCGGCTCCATAAGCAGCAGGCACGAACATCAATCTCGGTTTACTTTGGGCGAAAACCGTCGCGCCAGTCTTCCCCGCGCGTTTCTGCCCAATCATTCGGCGTTGGAATGCAGGGAAACGGTTCATACCAGCATTGCGTCCAGGCTTCCGGAGCCGCGCACCACGCCTGTGATTCACCTACCAGGCAGGGCTCAGATGGTAATTGCGGGTAATCCACCGGCAGCACCAGGCGCTGACCGATCGATTGAGCTTCGAACGACTGAACCAGGAAAAATAACTGGTAAGCAATCAATCCGACCATCAAAATAGAGCGGAAAATTTTGGCTGATGCTCCGGCGTGAATATCCATCAATGCAGTCCAGGGTAGTACAGCCATCCCAGTTAATGCCAGCAGAAAACCATAGCCGAAACGAATGTCCGGTGCGGTGAACAGCCAGTAAACCGCCCCAAGCAGAACGGTCAAAAAACCGCTGACTAAATTGGCCAATCGCTCCTGTCCTAATTTTTTGGCCTGATGCCCGATAGCCAGCCCCAGGGCAAAAATGACCGGCGAAACTGCTGCTCCCAGGACAATTAATTTCTGATTGGCGGTCTTTTCGATAAACCACAATTGCAGCCAGGAAAGGAACGGCTTTGCCAGCACCTCCTCTACTGCTGCGCCCGGATCCCTGGCCCAGGCTTGAATGGTCAGCACCTCTGTTCTGGCAACCACTTGAGGAATCTTCCAATCAAAATTAAACCAATCGATGCCCGGAAGTGGGTAAATCAGATATCCCGAGAGGATGATATTGCGCACGATCCAGGGCAGCAATATCACGCCGGCGAGACCGGCCAATCTCAGGACTGTACCCGGGTTTTTCAAATTTCTCAGCCCGATCCAGGCGGCTAAGAACAGCACGGGGGCTGCCGAAAGTTTTACCGTTACCAGTGTCACGACGATTGCAAACAGGATGATCTCGCGAAGGGAATTATTCCCTTTGACCTCGGGTAAAGCATCCAACCAGGCGGTCAATCCGATCCACAGCGTCAGGATCACCGGTAAATCGGTTCCCGGCGATGATAGCTGCGACCCAAGGACGAAGAAAACCAGCGGCAGAAAAATCGTGCGTAAAATGTTCGCAATTGTCGCCTGTCCCCGGTACCATTCCATTGCGCCTCTGGCAAAATCAATGCCTGCGGTCAAGGTCAGTGCCGCTGAGACTAAATGAAAGGAGCGTAACCCGAGGAATGAAAAGCTAAATAGCGCATTGAGCGCCAGCCAGCTCGAGTTAAAGGCCAAGCGAGTGTGAAGATTGCCAAGTCCGGGAACAGCCGGGTAGACTTCCAGCCAGTGGATGGCCTGGGCATGATAAATGCCGGTGTCCGGATTTGCGGGGACATGGGTGCTGTTTTCCAACACGGCCAGACCTACGAGCACGAGCAGCGACCAGCCCAATGTCGGTAACCGTGCAATTGAAGCGATTTTCAGGCCGCTCGACCGATTGAGGAGCCACGCAATGGCAATTCCTCCGGCAGCAACAATCAGGATTGCAGCCAAACCCAGCGGCATAACCAACGAGAATAGTTGCCCGATGAAAATTAGCGCGCAAAAACCGATAAGAATGACGATGGAGGGACGGACATCCTTTTCGCCAGCGACATTTAATAACCTGCCCAACCCGTGGATCGCGGCCCGACCGTACAGCCAACTGACCAAGAGGATCAGGGCAATCAGGATAGCAGCAGCAATCATAGTCGAACCCCCGTTTATCCTGAAATGAGATGGATCAGGGTCTAGATGGCGGGCAGACGGGCAGCGGCGATTGCGCTCAGATGTTCCGGGCTGGTGCCGCAGCAGCCGCCAATTACACGGGCACCGGCGGCAATCCAGGCAGGTACCGCTTCGGCCATTTGCTGCGGGGTGGTCTGGTACACCACATTTCCCAGGTCATCCGTAACCGGCAAACCGGCATTTGGTTTGAACCAGATCGGCAGGCTGGTTGCAGCCTGAAGTTCCCGCAGCGCAGCCAGGTTGTCTGTCAGGCTGCGCCCGCAGTTGATTCCCAAAAGATCTACTCCCGAGTCATTCAAAGCCAGGGCAGCTTTGGCGGGTGAAACGCCCATCATCGTCCGGGTGCCGCGGTCATAGCTGAATGAGCATACCAGCGGTAGATCGCAGGCTGAGCGCACGCCGCGCACTGCTGCAGCCGCTTCGCCCAGGTCGAACTGGGTCTCGATGACGATCAAATCCACCCCGCCTGCGGCAAGAAAGCGCGCCTGTTCGGCAAAAGCCGCTTCAGCATCCGCCGCAGCCAGTGGACCGTAAGGATCGAGCATTTGCCCGGTCGGCCCGATCGAGCCGGCGACGAACGCTCCGCTGCTTTCGGCGGCCTGCCGTGCCAATTTGGCCGCAGTGAGGTTGATCTGTTCGCATTCCGCATCCAAACCCATGTTGGCAAGATGCAGCCGGCTGGCGCCGAAGGTGCAAGTTAACAGGATTTCAGCGCCCGCAGCAATAAAATCCCTGGCAAGCGCCAAAATAGCCTGCGGATTTTCCAAAACCCAGGCCTCGCCTGATTTTCCATCCGGCAGGCCGCGCTGCTGCAGGTTGCTGCCGGTCGCTCCATCAGCAATGATTATTTTTCCGGATTGAATAGCATCAAGAAATTTATTGGTCATTTTCTGCTTCACCTTGAGAGGATAGTTTGCCTGCCCTTGCTGCTTCTCGCCGCTCGGCGATCATCCGTTGAACGTCAGGGAAGGGATGACTGGCGTGCGGGAACGGAAGCGCCGCCACAAATTGCTCTTGAAATTCGGTTTTCAGCGGAGCGGTGATGTGTTCAGTCCAACGAGCCACCTTCGCTGCTTCGATCCGGCTGGATTTATTCAACAGCGCAATGCGTGCGCCGTCTCCGGCAGCGTTGCCAACTGCAGTTACCCGGTCCAGCGGGCAATCGGGGATCATGCCAATGATCATCGCGCGCTCCCGATCGATCAAGCTGCCAAAAGCGCCTGCCAGCACAATCCGGGCAACCTGCTGCACGCCGCGTTCTTTCATCAGTAGTTGAGCGCCTACATACAACGCAGCCTTGGCAAGCTGCACTGAGCGCACATCGCTCTGGGTCAACACAATCGGGCTGCCGGTGGCGGACTGTTCTGCAGTCGCCAGAATAAATGCCGGTTGGCCCTTCGGTCCGCGAATCAGCCGCGGGGAGTTGAGTTTTGGATTGAATTTCCCGGAAGGCAGCACCAATCCGGCCGTAAATAACTCCGCGACCGCCTCCAGAATGCCCGACCCGCAGATTCCGCGCGCCTGAATTTGTTCATCCGGCAGTTCGGCGCCCCAGTGATCCTGGCCAATAACTTTGATGTTAACTTCCAGCGTATGCGGATCGATACGCACCCGTTCGATTGCCCCTGGCGCTGCCCGCATGCCGTGCGTGATTTGCGCTCCCTCGAATGCCGGGCCGGTCGGGCTGGATGTGCATAACAGGCGTTCACGGTTGCCGAGCAGGATTTCACCATTGGTGCCGACATCCACGATCAGGACGATATCATCCTGCTTATGCGGTTCTTCTGCCAGAATAACGCCGACATTATCGGCGCCGACGTAGCCAGCCTCCAACGGCAGAACGTGTACGCGTGCGCCCGGATTGAATTTCAACCCAAGGTCGCGGGCAGCCACATCCACTGGCCCACCGGCGACCGGTGCAAACGGCAAATGCCCAAGCTGGGCTGGATCGAGCCCAAGAGCCAGGTGGTGCATGACCGAATTGCCGACCAGGACACAATCAACGATATCTTCCACCGCGGCATTAGCCTGCGCTGTTGCCTGCGCCGCCAGGTCGTTGATCGCATGGATCACCGCCCGCTGCAACCGCTCGCGCCCGTTCGGAATTTCAACGGCATACGAGATGCGCGACATGATGTCGTCGCCGTAAGTCACCTGTGGATTCATCGCCGAGGTCGTTGCCAGCAGTACTCCAGTACGCAAGTCACACAGATAGGCTGCCAGCGAGGTGGAGCCAATGTCCACAGCCAGGCCAAGCGGGGTATCATGCAGCCCGGCTTGCACCCGGATAACCGTCTGGTCATTCCAGATGGTCAGGGATACTTCCCCATGCCCCTCCCGCAGCGCAGCCGGCAGCGATTTCAGGGCTGAAAGCTCGAAAGCAGGAGCTTTCAATCCAAAGCGGGATTCAAGCAGCGCCAGGATGCGCTCCTGGTCAGAGCGGTCGCCCAATATCGGCGGATCGAGCGTCAGCAGGACCATTTGAATAATCGGGTCCACCCGAATCACGCGTTCGGCAGCAGCCTTGCGCACAATTTGACGATTGGCCCGGGCTTCTTCGGGCACAGTGACCAGTAGATCGCCGTTGACGTGCGCCAGGCAGCTCAAACGGACGCCGTTCGGCAGCCCGCGCCTGGCGCAAATCGACCGTTCATCCTCGCTGGCCGGACTGACGTGGTCTGAACTGGAGGTTAAGTCGTATTTGGCAAAACGGCCTTCTTCGATGATCACCTGGCATTTGCCACAGGTGCCTGCTCCGCCGCAAATGGATTCAATGCCCACCCCCAGACTGCGGGCAGCATCCAGCAGGGTCAGCCCGGCCTTGACTTTCCCGGACTGCCCTGAGGGCTGGAAGACAACCTTACAGGTCTCGGGCGAATCGGGCTTTAACAGCGTGGGCTCAAAAGGATTGGACATGCAGGACTATTGGAGTGATGCTGGATTCAAACATTTGCCGCGCAAACTGCGTCAAAGGATTATAGCCATTATAAATACGAAAGTCAAAAACAGCGTGGTTGTGAACCTGCGCCATTTAAATGTGCTTGCTTAAAATTGGCCCCTTGACAAATTTGTTTATAAGCTGTAATATTTCAATTAAGATATTTCAACATCAAAGGATTTAGTGTGCCCACTCATTACGTAGGCGACCCAACAGAAGTACTAGCCCTGGATACCTGGATCAAGCTGAATCGCTCGGTCGAATCACTGGTCAGCCGGGTCAACCAGAGCGGCACCATGGGCGGCCTGACACCCACTCAATTCGCTGTTGTTGAAGCACTTTACCATCTCGGCCCTCTGTCTCAGTGTCAACTGGCCGCCCGCGTGTTCAAGAGCAGCGGCAATATGACCCTGGTGGTGGACAACCTGGAGAAACTCGGGTTAGTGAGCCGGCAGCCGGATGCCAACGATCGCCGGGTAAGCTTTGTGGGCCTTACCCCGCTCGGCAAACAAACCGTCAGCATCATCTTCCCGCAACACGCCGCGTTTGTCACGGAGCTTTTTTCAGTCTTGACGCAGGACGAACAGCGCACGCTGGGAGAGATTCTGCGCAAGCTTGGCAAACAAGAAGGATAAAACGCCCTCTTTTTTTAGCCAATTATTTTGATGTTAAAATACTTAACAATAAGTATTATCAACCAATATTATCAATGTTCAAAGGAGAACTAAAACACCATGTCCTGGAAAATCGACCCCGCTCACTCTGAAATTAATTTCACTGTCCGCCATATGATGATTTCGAACGTGCGCGGCCGTTTCGAAGCCTTCACCGGTACCGTGGAATTCGATCAGCAGAACCCTGCCCATTCGAGCGTTGACGTCCAAATCGAGACTGCCAGCGTCAACACCCGCGAAGCCCAGCGGGACACCCACCTGCGCTCTGCTGACTTCTTCGACGCCGAGACCCATCCCTACCTGACCTTCAAGAGCAAAAAGGTCGAGGTCGTGGATGATTCGCACGGTCGCATCACCGGTGACCTGACCATTCACGGGGTTACCAAAGAAGTTGTGCTGGATACCGAATTCAACGGTATGTCGCAGAGCCCCTGGGGGTTCAGCAGCGCCGGCTTCAGCGCCACAACCAAAATCAACCGCAAAGACTGGGGACTGGGCTGGAACATGGCGCTCGAGACTGGCGGAGTTCTGGTCAGCGATGAAATCAAAATCAACATCGAAATCGAGATTATCGAAGAAAAAGTCGCTGAAACAGTCGCCTGACGCGTAGCTACCAACCACCTGTCATCACACAAAACAGGGAGGCAAATCGCTTGCCTCCCTGTAAATGGTTTAATCCGAAAATAACATAAATTATCAAGATTACAACAAGGATATAGATCGAAGCCTCAGCCAACACGCAATAGTATCTTGTTTTTGTTAGAGAAAATAGCCATCTATTGCCAAATCGATGTCCCATAGCGGAGATTACATTTTTGCAAAATGGCGTTTAATTCATATGTTTTTTCGACCAATCGAAACCATAAATATGTATAATGAAGTTAAGCAAGGCAACATATCCTTCTGCGAAGAGGTCTTTTTATGGATGAACTGGTTGCACTGGTCGTCAAAAAGACGGGCTTGTCTGAAGAAGTTGCCCGCAAAGCAGTCGCGACTGTGATCGATTTTCTCAAGAAGAAATTGCCGGCGCCGCTAGCCGGCCAAATCGATCTGGTCCTGGGGAAGGGCGGTGGTAAAGAAGCCCTGGCCAAAGGCTTAGCCAACCTCACCGGCAAAAAATAGACCTGACAAAAATCCATCACATCCACTTCAATTTTTCATATTCAACAGAGAGGGAAAAATGACAGCATTAAGCAAAATCGAAGGGATTGGACCTAAATACCAGGCTGATTTAAAAAAAGCCAATATCACCTCAGTGGAAGGACTGCTGAAAGCCGGTTCGACCCCCAAAGGCCGCAAAGAGTTGGCAGAAGCCTCCAAAATCAGCGATAAATTGATCCTCGAATGGGTCAACCATGCCGACCTGTTCCGCATCAAGGGTGTCGGCGAAGAATATTCGGACCTGCTCGAAGAAGCCGGCGTGGATACCGTGGTCGAATTGGCCAAGCGCATTCCCGCCAACCTGGTCGAGAAAATGGCCGAAGCCAATGCCGCCAAAAAGCTGGTACGCCAGATGCCAACCTTGAAGATGGTCACCAACTGGGTCGCACAAGCCAAGGCGCTGCCCCGAGTTGTGCAATACTAACCCTCACCATTGAATTTCTTCAGGAGAAGCGCCGGTTGAACAACCAGTGCTTCTCCTTTTTTTGTCTCAGTCTCCGGCCCTCGCCCGTTTGTCACCCTGAACGTGGGGTGCTCTGTGAGTGCGGACAGCATGACAAAATACATCACCTGGGTAACACGACAAATTAGCCAAACGGACAGCGTAGGTTGGGTTGAGGGGCTGTGACTGCTGGTTTTTAGGTCAATAGAATTGCCCCGAAACCCAACTTTGAGAACCAATCTGACGTTGTTGGGTCTCGGGGACAGCCATTGAGTTGTTTCGCTACAGGGGCGGTCCCAAAAGCGGGCGGGCGTGGAAACCCACCCCTACCTGTACAAGGGGATGGGTTCCGCCCCATCCCACATCTGTGGTGGAATAAATGACATATTTATTCTTTTGAGACAGCCACCCAGGGTACTGAAAGCTCTCAACTTTGAATACAGGGAGGATAGAGATTCTTCGCCTTCGGCTCAGGATGGCAGGGCTATTTCACCAAAGAGAACGTTAGAGGCTGCCAGCCATCCAATGTTCGTATTTGCCCTTACACTCAGATTCGCGTATCATCATTGTATAAAATTACTACGCTAATATCCGGCCTATAGGAGGGACCTTCCGATGAGTTTTAAAATCACCTGGTACGGCCATGCAGTACTGGCGCTCGAAACGAGCGGCTTTCACGTCCTGGTTGACCCCTACCTGAATGACAACCCGGCAGCGACGATCACTCCCAACAAAGTAGCCGCAGATTTTATCCTGGTAACACACGGCCACGGCGATCATGTTGGCGATACAGTCGAGATTGCCAGGCGCACCGGTGCAACAGTGATCAGCAACGCCGAGATCAGCAAGTGGATGTCGGCCAAGGGGCTCAAAACCCATGCGCAGCACATCGGCGGCGGCTACCACCACCCGTTCGGCTACCTCAAATTGACCCTGGCGCTGCACGGTTCGATGCTGCCCGACGGCAGCAACGGCGGCAACCCGGTCGGCCTGCTGTTGACCACCCTCGACGGGCAAAAAATCTACATGGCGGGCGACACTGGCCTGTTCGGGGACATGCGCCTGATCGGCGAGGAGGGCATCGACCTGGCGGTGCTGCCCATTGGCGATAATTTCACGATGGGGCCGGTGGATGCGCTGCGGGCGGTCAAGATGCTACAGCCGGCGCACGTCATCCCGATGCACTACAACACCTTCGATGTGATTCAGCAGGACGCATCCGCCTGGGCGCGCCTGGTGGAACAGGAAACCAGCGCCAAAGTCCATTTGTTGAAACCCGGTGAGAGCCTGACGTTATAGCGCGTTTCCTGGCCAGGGTGTACTTGCACCTGCACTGGAATCCTGCGTTGGAAACACTGTTAGCGCTGGAATCCTGTTAGGAAAACTTCAAAAGTGAACTCACCAAAACTTGAAAAGTGAACTCAGAAGTTTTCCTAATCTGAACCAAACTTTAAAAGTGAACTGCCTTTTTAATCGAATGTAATGGGAGGAAAGTTGTATGAACCAACTTTCCCTCTGCCTAAAAACGGATTTCAACTTGATTTTTATTTTCAAGGGGAACAAGGTGTAACTCTACGTCATCTCTGGGTTGTATTCCTGGGATTTGGATAGCCTGTCCAACCAGGGAAATCTTTCGATATCCATCCGCAACTCTTTTCTGCCGAATACAGAAAACATCCCTGGCAGAAGAATAAGGCTTGGGTAAGGCAAAAGGACGAAAGAGGGAACGGTTTTCTTTGCGAGCCCTTTCGAATCGCACAGCAGGAATTTCCAGGGTGGTGGAGCGGACTTGCTGGTAGTTGTAGCGATGCACCTCCTCGCGTAAAACTGAACGGGCATCGGCTAAAGTACCAACATGTTCCAAAGCGCAGGTACGGACAATGCGGTCTTGCAGCCAACGATAAGGGCGTTCAATCTTACCTTTGGCTTGTGGAGAGAGCACATAAATCACATCGGTTTTCATCAAGGCTAACACCTGACGCCATTGAGTGTTGACGTCATCGGTACCCAAAACCAGGTTTTTCCAGACGCTATCGCGGTGTTGGATAAAGCGAAATACGCGTAAATTATCAACGTAATAGCGGTTAGGGATCCCAAAACGCTGCATCAGATATTGGGCAGATTGAATATGTGCCCAACTGATCTCCGATTCGACAAAATCGGCCTATAGGAGCATGCGAGAGTAGTCATCCAGAGAAGTGATCAAAGTCCACTTGTCGGATGCAAAGGGGGACCACTTATGCAGTGAGGCATCATGCTGGATCAGATCACCAATCGATGCGGTCAGTACCTCGCGGTCATGGGGACTTATTTTCTTCTTCTTGGGAAGATAACAACCCTGTTGAACGGCTCGTTTGATGATGGTGGTTGTGGATACTTTCACGCCAGTTTTCTTCAAACGGTCTGCCAGCGCGGCGTAATTGTAACTGGAGATCGGTAACTCCTTGTTTTCAACCAGCTCCTTGTCTCGTTGCAGTTCTATGCAAATCTGCTCTTCCACCTTAGCGCTCAAGCGCGGATTACTTTTTCGCTGGTATTCAATCGAGAAAGAATCGGAGTGAGCCCGAAATTGCTTCAACAAAGCAAAGAAACGGGTTTTGCCGATCCCTAAAGTGCTCATTATTTCAGAACGGCTGATGTGGCCAGCTTCATATGCGGTGAACAATACTTTGACCTGATCAACGGTGAATTTCTTATGGATTTGTGTCATGATGAAACCTTTTTGGTTCATCATGTGCCACGCTTGCAGTTCACTTTTCAAATTGCGCTGACATCAGCGCTGGAATCCCCTGTCAAGTCAAAAGATAATGTTACCGAAGGGTGAATCCTTGACGATTCAAGCACTTGGCAGTATGATTATGCGGCTTGTGGGGCGGGTACCACCCGCCGGCTGGCCCTCTTAGCTCAATTGGACAGAGCGTTTGCTTGCGGAGCAAAAGGTTGCAGATTCGAGTTCTGCAGGGGGCACTAAACAGTCCTGAAATCCAGGGCTGTTTTTAATAGAAGGTTGCAGACCCCATCCCCTGAGATGGGGCAAGGTCTCCTGACCTGCCCCATGCGGAACGCGCCAAGGCACTCGCGCGCCCGATAGCCTCGTGATCAGTCGAGGACGAAGTGAACTGGCAGCGGCGCGGTTTCGCGCAAACCACTTTCCTGTTGCATCTTGATAAACGCATCGACAACACGCGGGTCGAATTGCGTATTGGCCCGTGAGTGAATGTAATTAAGCGCTTCCTCTTCCGGCCAGGCAGGGCGATAGGGTCTATCGTGAGTGAGCGCATCCCATACATCGATGATGGCAAAGATTCGGGCGCTAAACGGAATATCTTTACCCTTCAGCCCGCGCGGATAACCTTTGCCATCCCAATGCTCGTGGTGACAAAAGGCTACTTCAAGCGCGCCTTCCAGGTACGGGATATTTTTGAGTAAATTAAAGGCAAATTGTGGATGCTGGTGCATGACCACCCACTCTTCGTCTGTCAACGGTCCTGGCTTGTGTAATATATAATCCGGCACGCCCATTTTACCTATGTCGTGCAGGAGTACGCCCCGGGCTATAACTTCCAGATCATGTGCATCCATACCTAACCGGCGTCCAAGGCGCATCGTCAGGTCCATCATCCGCTCGGAATGACCGCGGGTTTCTTTATCGCGCAGTTCAAGTGCGCGGGCCCAGCCAATTAATGTGCCCTCATACGCCTGCACCAGTTCATGGTTAGCATGCTGAATGCCCTGGATCATTTTATCGTTTTCCAGGGTTATGGTTGCTTGAAGCGCCATGGAGTTATAGTGCTCCAACCAGCCATCATCGATTTCAATGGGTTGGCGCCCGAAAACTTCGAGAACGCCGATCAGCCGGCTGCTGGAGATCATAGGCGCGGCCCCATAAAACTCGATCCATCGGCTGCCTCTCAGGCGCGATTTGGTCCATATGGGGAGTTCGGCCTTGGATGGACTGACCAAAATGAGCGGCTCGTTGTTTTCCAGCAATTTAGTTAAAACCGGATCAGAAATGATGAGAGGCTGCTCCTCGAGGAAATCCGTCGAAAGTCCCTTTGCGGCAATTGGAACCAGGCTTTTTTTGTCCTGATCAATCTGCAGAATATCTACCCCATCCACATTAAGTGATTCCTGGATGGTGATTAGGACACTGTCTAACTTCGCCACGGTGTCCATATTGCTGGTGATGGTCGTGTCAATGTTTCGCAGAGCTGTCAACCGCGAGAGGTGCAGGCGTGTTTCGCGCAGGCTATCACGCAGCAGAGATTCAGCCTTGCGCCTTTCCGTAACATCCTCGCCAATTCGCACGATGCCGGTCACGATTTCATCTGGTGAATAGAGCAGCGTATTGCTCCAGGTAAAAGTTCGGGTTTTACCGTTACGCAGCAGGAACAGGGTATCTTCATGCGCTGTAATTCGGCCGGAGCGAGCGGCTTCCACAATTTCCCGGCGGCATTCCGCCTGCTGCTCTTCCGGGACGAAGCGAGCGCACCAGGAATGGCCGATTAATTCTTTGTGCTGCCAGCCGGAAATACTGACTATATGATCGTTGCAAAAAACAATTCGTCCATTCGGATCCAGAATTACCGCAGCCAGACTTAAATTTTGCAGTGCTTCCCGGAACTGCCTTTCTGCCTCTATCTGGCCTTCCTGGAATTGCCCAAGCTCGATAATTGTGGCATTCACCGCACTGGCCAGATGAGCCAGTTCATCATTCCCTTGCACCTCGATTTGCTGATCAAAATTATGCGTTTCCCGAAAACGGTTTATTCCATCATCGATTACCAGCAGCCGGGAAATGAGAGAGCGGTCAAAATATAAATACGCAGCGCCGCCACAGATCAATCCGATGAGAATCAGAACGAAACCATAATTTCGCACCGATCTTACCCCTTGCTGATAGAGATGGCGTTCGTCATCGACCCGCAAGATTAGCTGTGGATTTCCATCCAGATCATTTATTGGAAGGTAAGCAGTAACATGCTCTGAAGTGTTGGACAACTTAAGTTCACCCGGCGTTTGAACCACAATCTGGTCAGGCGTTTTTTGCAAAGTACGCATTGCCTGCTGGTAATCATTTGGAATCGCGGGATCGTCGACCGGCTTTACATCCAATGAAAGCTGAGTCAACTTGCCAAGTTCATCCACAAAACCCCGGTCGAAATAACGGCCTAATACCAACATTCCAACAGGAGACCCCTCCGAGTAACCTGGATTCACCAACCTTGCGGAAAGGATTAATGGTCCCTGGCTGGAGCGCAAGATGCCGCTAGTGCCTTCAGTGGCCAGCAAGTCTGACTGGAATAATTCGTGATCCTGAGGTAACGCGCGTAGATCGGCCGGAACAGCCTGTTGTTCGCCGGTGAGTGGATTATTAACATGACCGTATATCAGTTGTTGGTGGTTGTCAAAATATAAAACTGCATCAATATCCAGCGATTCTAATTCTGCATCGGGCGGGACTGCGTTTGCACTCCCTGGATCAAAACCACGAATGAACCGGTAGGTTTCATTGCGAAGCGCCCAGTTCTCTGTGATTTTATTGAGGGTATCCAGTTCTTTGTTAATCGCTTCTTGAGCGCGTTGTGCATCCAGGCGGATATCTTGCGATTCGAGTTGTAGGAATTGTTTAGTAAGGACCGACTGTGTAATCGCGAACACGATTCCCAGCGTTACAATCACGATGAGCATGGAATAAATAAAAGTTCTTATTCGAAAACTCATATGCTTGCACTGACAGCGCCTGTTCTAAAATCGAATACGATTTTTTGAATCCCACCTTAAAAGACGCTGTCCCCAAATCATTATAAAGATATTTGGGCTGCGTCACATTAATTACTTTCTTACAATATATTAAGAATTTCCCCGCCGCTCAATGCGCCGATAATCCGAATCTCATCGGCGTCCGTGACTGGCTGGTGCAGTCCCAGCGTCATTTCCTTGTTGATAAAAATATGGATATGCTGACGGATGCGGTCCTGCTCGTCGATGATGCGGAAACGCAGACCCGGAAAACGCCGATCCAGTTCATCCAGCACCGCTCCCAACGTATCGCCGCTGCACTCCACCCGGCTGGCCTGGGTATAGGAGCGCAGTTGGCTGGGAATCATCACATTCATGCTGCAAACACTACCGGTTCGATGGAGTAGATCTCCGGCAGGTAGTCCACCAGTTTGCGCCAGCGTTTACCCTCGTCCACGCTGCCCCACACCTGACCGGCGCTGGTGCCGAAATAAATGCCCAGCGGAGCCTGGCGGTCAGCATTCATGGCGTGGCGTTTGACCGTGAAGTACCCGTGACGGGCCGGCAGCCCCTTATGCAGGGATTCCCAATTCTTGCCGCCGTTTGTACTGACGTAGACCGCCGGCTTGCCTTTGGGACTGGTTCGCGGCCAAATTTCAGTGCCATCCATCGGAAAAACCCACACTCGCTGCGGGTCGCGCGGATCGAGTACGATCGGGAAACCAATATCGCCGACATCCTCCGGCATGTTGGAGCCGATGCGTACCCAGTAACCGTCCTCGCGGTCCATGCGGTAGATACCGCAATGGTTTTGCTGATAGAGCACGTCTGGGTAAAGCGGGTGAATGCGCAGCGTGTGCGGGTCGTGGCCGAAATCAGCTTCAGGGTCGGGCAAAAAGTCGGCTTCACAGCCTTTATTCAACGGTTGCCAGCTCCTACCCTGGTCGAGCGATTCGAACACGCCGCCCATCGAGCATCCGATGTACATATGCGCCGGGTCGCGCGGATCAATTTGCAGTGAGTGCAGCCCACCGCCTCCCGGTGGCGCGAACTCAATCGGGCCGATCCAGGTGCGGCGCATGGGATTCTCGTTGAAGCCGGCTACGCCATCCCAGGTTTCCCCGCTGTCCTCAGAACGAAACAACCCTACCGGGGATGTACCGGCATAAAAAACGCCTGGTTCGTCGACATGCCCTGGCCACAGGGAAAAAGTGTGGTTAACCGCTTCGCCGGTTCCTTCTGGTTCAGCTTTGGGGAATGCCGGCGGGCGCGTGGCCTCCTTCCAGGTGTGTCCCTGGTCGTTGGAGCGGAAAATAGTCGGCCCAAGATGGCCGGTACTGGCAGCCATCAGCAGGGTATGCCCGTCGCGCGGGTCGAGGATCATATTATGGACGATCGCCCCAAGCAAAAAAGGGCCTTCCAGTTTCCATTTTTCGCGGTTGTCACTGCTGCGCAGCAAAAAGCCGCCTTTACGCGTTCCTACAAGTAATGATACGTTTCCGTCTTTAATGGCGGTTTTCGGTTTGCTCATGAAGTTCCTCCTTGCTGCAGTACCTGGCGTGAATTGTATAGCAAAATACTACACGATTCTTTCCCGTCAGGCAAGGTTGAATTATTCATCTTGCGCCGGAATTTCCCGCGCCGCCCGTATCAAAATCCGATAACTTTGAGTCAGGACTGCATCCAATTCATCCGGAGCCGGTTTTCCTGCCTCCAAATCTTCCAGCGCTTTGAGCAACCCGCCCCGCATCCCGGCAGCTCGGTGCGCCCAATGCGAGTCAACCGACAACCGCTCGAGACGGGCAATCAATAGATGTAATTCGACTATTTTAGGGTTTCCAGACTGCATATGGAACCATCCTGATGTCCATAGCGTCAAACGCTTGGTACAATGTTAATCGCAAGTCCGATTATAGAAGGAGAAAATGATGTCCCTTTTAAGAAAGATCACGCTTGCCACGGTGGTGGTAGCTCTGGCAGCCGCCGGCTGCGCCCAACAACCCACTCCCAGCGTTCCTGGACCGGTAGCCGACACACCGTCCGTACCGGGTATTGACCCGACCTCTCTCCCTTCTGAGCCCACCCCTATGACTGAACCGATCCGCTTGCAATCCGATAAACCGCGTGAGAATCCGCCTTCGACTGCTTACGACAACCTGCCAGCCTTATCCAGTGGCAACACAGCCTTTGCGCTCGACTTATATCAGCAGTTGCGCGGCCAGGATGGCAACCTGTTTTATTCGCCTTTCAGCATTTCCCAGGCGCTGGCCATGACCTACGCCGGCGCAAAAGCGGAAACTGCGTCGCAGATGGCTGCTGCCATGCACTTTGACCTGCCCCAGGCCGACTTGCACCCGGTCTTCAATGCGCTCAGCTCCGAGTTGGACAGCCGTGCTGGTGAAGGCGAGCAGACAGGGTTCAAGCTCAATATTGCCAACGCCCTCTGGGGTCAACAGGGGTTTGCCTTCCTGCCTGATTTCCTGGACACACTGGCACTCAATTACGGCGCTGGCATGCAGGCGGTGGATTACAACCAGCCTGACGCTGCCCGCCAGACCATCAATGACTGGGTTGCGGACCAAACCGAGGACAAAATTAAAGATCTGATCCCACAAGGTGCGCTCAATCCAATGACTCGCCTGGTGCTGACCAATGCCATCTACTTCAATGCTGCCTGGTTGCTGCCTTTCGAAGAAGATGCTACAGAGGATGACTCGTTCGATTTGCTGGACGGCAGCGAAGTCCAGGTGCCGATGATGCGTCAGACGGAGAGCTTTGGCTACCTTAAAGCCGAAAATTTCCAGGCAATTGAGCTATTTTACGAAGGCAACGCATTATCGATGCTGATTTTACTGCCCGACGAAGAGCAATTTACCGCTTTCGAGGACGGTTTGGATTCCGTGCAACTGCAATCCATCCTTGACCAGCTAACTATGCAGCGACTCGACCTTTCCATGCCTAAATTCAAGATCGATTCCGCATTCGGGTTGGCCGATATTCTGGCAGCTATGGGCATGCCGGATGCATTCGATGTTGCCAGAGCCGATTTCTCGGGCATGACCGGCCAGCCTGATCTGTTCATTACCGATGTCGTGCATAAAGCTTATGTAAATGTCAACGAGGAAGGCACGGAAGCTGCCGCCGCCACCGGCGTGGTAATGGGCTTGAAATCGATGCCGGTCGGCGAGCCCATTGAGGTCAAGGTGGATCGCCCGTTCCTTTTCCTTATCCGCGACAGCCAGACCGGAGCAGTATTGTTCCTCGGCCGGGTGGTTCAGCCATAAGATTCAGCCACCCAGACCGCGCACTTCGTACCCTGTCCGCAGGACAATCTGCGATTGAGCTTGTCGAAGGGTCAAAGGGCATGCGGCTGTAGGGGAGCGCACTGCGCTCCCGCCATGCGTGCTGTGTGCAAGCATGTCAAGGGGGTGGCCCGCCGTTGGCTGAGCCTGTCGAAGCCCGGCGGGCTGCCCACCGGGGCGGTTCAGCCACCCGGACCGCGCAGCGGCGTAGGGGGCTGTCTCAAAAGCGGGCGGGCATGGAAACCCGCCCCTACAGGTAGGGGATGGGTTCCACCCCATCCCGTATATGTGGTGGAATAAATGACAAATTTATTCTTTTGAGACAGCCCCGCCATGCGTACTGTGAGTGAGCGCTGGCTTCGACAAGCTCAGCCACCGGCTAACCGCCGGAACGCCGCGTTGGCGGCTTCCGGCGCGCCGGGGAGGACGCGCCTGCCATGTAAGGCGGTGCGGTAATACCGTAAATGGTGCACAGGCGTTTATCCAGCATGCGGCTGCGCACGCGCGGATCGATTTCGTCCAGGCGTTGCGCGGTGGTAATCACGGTCGGCAGTTTGGCATTGTAGCGGTAGTTGAGCAATTGGTAGAGCTTTTCGCGCGCCCAGGGGGTAGCTGATTGGGTTCCCAGGTCGTCCAGGATCAACAGCGGGGCCGAGCGCACTTCCTCGAAGCGCCGGTCATACGATGTGTTGCTGGATGGGCTGAAAGTGGCGCGTAAATGGTCGAGCAGGTCGGGCACCACTACAAAAATGGGGTCTTCGCCCATCGCTTTGCGGTAGTTGCCAATGGAAGCCGCCAGATGGGTCTTCCCGGAGCCGTATCCGCCCATCAGCACCAGCCAGCCCTGAGGATCCTCGGCGTAGGCTGTGGCGGCGCCAAACGCTTTTTGCAGACTTTGCTGCTCTTCCTGGGGTAATTTCTCATACTCGCGCAGCGAGAAAGAACCAAAGGTGCGGTCGCTTAACAGCGCCAGTGAAGAGATGATCGAGCGGCCTTCATCCGACACCGGCGAGCGGTAATCGGGGGCATGAATCTCCAGCAGGGTCACCAGGTCCGGGTCCTGCAAACGGGAGGAAATGCGGCCATCGATCTCGTTCAGCGAAAGGTTGGTGGTAATCACCATCGGCAGCCGGTTGACATAGCGGTGATTGATGATCTGGTAAAGCTTTTCTTCAGCCCAGGGGGTTGCATTTTGCGTCCCCAGATCATCGAGCACCAGCAGGCGGACGTTGCGAATTTCTTCCAGGCGTTGCTCCAGGCTGGAATCGCCGCCCTCGAACGAAAAACGCAGCCAATCCAGCAGGTCCGGCACAGTCACGAACAGGGTCGAGCCGCCCATTTCAACCATCTGGTTGGCAATGGCGGCTGCCAGGTGCGTCTTGCCGCTGCCGTAACCGCCCATCAACAGCAGCCAGCCGAGCGGACTGCGGGCAAACTGCTGCGCCTGGTTAAAGGCAAACTGCAGCGACCGCAACTGCGCTTCCCCCAGCCCAAGCCGGCCCTGCACCTTGAAGGTCGCAAAGGTCATATTCTGGAAGGCGTCCAAATTGCTCAGGCGGTAAAGCCGCTGGCGCTCGGTTTGTGCAATCTGGCTCTGGCGGCAGGTGCAAACAGTCGATTTGCCAAAATCAGGGTGATCGACCGGCAGGTCGCGGCGGACAAAGCCGACCCCGCCGCAAATCGGGCAGTTGGGATCCCCCAGGAACTGGCGTGCGCGGTCGCCAGGATCAATGCTCGATGAAGTCACCAAATTCCCCTTCGACATATTTTCGGCGATCTTTTTCAGTTTCTCTTCGAGTGGTTCCATTGGGTTCTCTCTCCAAACGAGCGCGCAAAATCGCATCAATATAGCGCCAGCGGCGCACATTGGCCTCGACCGCGGCGCGCACGGCCTCGGCGATCCATTCCATCGGGTAAGTAGCTTCGGCTTCGCGCAGGGCGTCTGCGATCAGCGGGGTGAGCGGGCCTATGTTCTGCTCGTACAGGCGGAAGATGTTCGGCCGCTCCATTTCCAGGGTCTGCGGGACGCGGGCAGTATCCTGCGGCGACCATTCCCTGTTTTCCAAAGCGGCGGCAGCAGCTTTTCCGCGCGGTGAATTAATGAAATAGATAGCCTCGTCCAGGTTGCCGGCAGGTTGCACACGCAGCATGGTACCGCGCTGCACGGATCGTTCCAGGGACTCATTCAAGGCTTCTAGCCCGGCGTCTGGCTGGCCGCCCAGCCCGGCGAGTAAAACCTTGTCACTGGCAAAGTCCTGATAACGGATAAAGCGTAACTCCCCTTCCATCCGGTCCAAAAACCAGAAAGCATACAGGGTCACCTTGAGCTCGCCAAGATGGTCGATTTCAGACAGCAAATCCGTAAAAAAAACAGCCGGCAAGCGAGTCAGCCGCGATTTACCGGCGGGGAACCCAGCAAAACGCGCCATGCCCGTTTACCTGCCCTCGCTGCTCGTAAATCGCTCGGTGGCGGCATTATCAAAGCGGGCCAGGTTGCTGCGAAAGAGAACTTCGATGCCGCCGTGGGTGGGGCCGTTGCGGTGTTTGGCAACGATCAGGTTCGCCAGATCCTGGCGCGGGTTGTCTTTATCCAGAGCGTCTGGCCGGTGAATGAACATAACGATATCCGCGTCCTGTTCCAGACTGCCCGATTCCCGCAGATCAGAAAGAATCGGGACTTTATCGGAGCGCTGTTCGACTGCACGCGACAACTGGGCTGCTGCCAGCACCGGAACATTCAACTCGCGCGCCAGAATTTTCAAGTTGCGCGAGATGTATGAGACTTCCTGCACGCGGTTGTCGTTGCGTGTGTCACCGGACATTAATTGCAGGTAGTCCACAATGATTAAGTCCAGCTCGTGTTCCAGGTGCAAGCGGCGGCACTTGGTGCGCAATTGCAGCGGGGTGATTGCGGGGGTATCGTCCAACCAGATTTGGGTGCCGGAAAGCACCTCGATGGCGTTGGCCAAAATACGCCATTCGTCGTCTTTTAGCTTGCCGGTGCGCAGGCGCTGGGTATCGATGCCGGTTTCCTGGGCGATGAGCCGCTGGACAAGCTGCTCTGCCGACATTTCGAGCGAGAAGACAGCCACGTGCTTTTTGTGTTTCTGGGCAGCATTCTTGGCCACGGACAGCAGAAAGCCGGTTTTACCCATGCCAGGCCGCCCGGCGATAATCAACAAGTCGGATTTCTGCAAACCGCCCAATAACCGGTCCAGATCGATCAGGCCGGTGGGTACGCCGAAAATCTCGTCCGTGCGCTTGGAAAGTTCATCGACCCGGTCGATGAAGGTAGTCAAAACCTTGTTGATGGGCTGTAAATCGTGCTGCAGCCGCCGTTCGCTCAGCCCGAAGACACCTTTTTCCGCTTCACCGATCAATGTGTCCACATCACGGTGTTGGTCGAGCGCCAGCCGGGCCATTTCATTGGCAGAGGCCAGCATGCGCCGCCGGATCGAAGCTTCTTCGACCATTTTGGCATACGCAACGGCATGCAGAGAAGTAGGGGTCTGGGTGATCAATGCGGTGAGATAAGCCGCGCCGCCGATCTCGAATAGCTGCCCTTTTTGTTCCAGCTCTTTTTCGACGATCAGATAATCAACCGGTATCCGCCGCTCGTGGAGGTCGACGAAGACCTCCCACACCCAGCGGTTGCGCACGATGTAAAAATCATCCGCGTGCAAGGTCTGGGCGATCTCGTAATAAGTTTCCGGATTGACTAAAACTGCGCCCAAAACAGCTTCTTCCGCCTCGCGGTTATGCGGTTGAGCAGCTTCCATCGTCGAACTGGTATTCTCATAGGGAGGAGGAAAATCGCTCATGGTCACCGGATTCTAATCTGCTGTTGAACGTTGAGGGTGAAGGGACAGGTAAAGGGAGCTTCTCTGGTTCGTGAACCTTTAAAAACCCGGGGCAGCAATCCGGCCCCGGGCTGGCTGTACCTGGTGCTAAGTGGGTTTCTGCGGCCCGTCCTTGTCCGGATCTTGGTCCCCCTCACTGGAGCCTTCGGATAAATCATCGATGTTCAGGTTCTTCAAAAAATCTTTAAAAACCGACAGGCGTTCATCTGTTTCGGGTTCGTCCACATCCGGGGCAGAGTTTTCGGAAGGTCCAGAATCATCGGGTTGGATGTCTTTATCCGGGATGATGCCTGCCGTTTCCATCACTTCGCGCGAGGCCATGATTGGGACATGCGCGCGCACGGCCAGGGCAAGCGCGTCGGATGGACGCGTGTCGATGTCGAGCAGTTGGCCGTTATACTCAATGACCAGATTGCCGAAAAAGACGTCATCCCGCAGAGAAATAATTTCCACCCGAACCAGCCGGGCATTCAACGTGGTCATCAGATTTTTTATCAGGTCGTGCGTTTGCGGCCGGGCAACTTCGATTTCCTGCAGCGCAATGGTGATCGACTCGGCTTCATACGGCCCAATCCATATCGGCAGGTAGCGTTCAGCGTTGACTTCACGCAGCACCACGATCCGCTGCTGATTGGTCAGGCTGACACGTACGCTGTCGATCACGACTTCGACCATTTTTGCCATAAATTATCCTCTTATACTTACGGGGAGCTAAGACGGCGTTGCATGGTGCGCCGGAAAGACCCCGGCAGATGACTTGAATTATTCTAACACGTGCATAAGTTGGATGCAACTGCGTTGGACGGCCAGGCAGCCCACAAAAAATGGTTTTTTCGTCTGCCAACTTCGATTTTCAAAAAGCGGAGCGATTCAAATGGGTTAATTGGGTAATGTTAACAATTCTATTAGCTAGACTTTTGTTAAGTTTTGGTATAATACCATGATCATTAGCGGTAATCGTTCTGCCTGCGATATTCACCGTTAACTCAAATTGTATTTTCCCGAAGCTGCCCGATGCGGGGCTGATTTAACGTCCGTGTAAAGGCCGCTGTTATGCCTGGGGGAAAATATACGTAGGATGTCCAGCGTCCTGCGCATAAGGCACAATTGTCTGCCAGATCGAAGTTATATGCTCATCAAAGGGACCAGGATCGCTTACTATGCAGAGGAACGCTAAAATACTGCTGGTGGAAGGCAAACGCAACGACCGAACCTCATTCTACGGCGGGCTAACTGCCAAGAATTATCAGGTTCGCAGCGTTTTAAGCGGCAGCGCCGGCGTAAAACTCTTGCATGAGTTCTTCCCGGATATGATCATCGTTGATGCGGCTTCGCTGCGTACCAGCGGCAAGCGGATTGTTGCGGCGCTGCGCGAGAAAGCCCAGCGCATACCCATGGTGCCGATCCTCGACCCGGAAGCAAAACACGGTAACGACTCGGGAGCAGACGTAGTTCTGCGCATGCCCTTCACGCTGCAGAAGCTGCTCAATCGACTTAAACCATTCCTGCCGATGGAACCCAAAAATGGGTTAACCGTAGGCCCCATCGTTTTGGATCTGGAAACCCGTTCGATGCGTTGTAACGAGCACCAGGGGCAATTGACGCCTCGCCTGGCAGCGCTGTTGCGCGCATTAATGGACCACCCTGGACAGGTCATCAACCGGGAAGCGTTGTTCAGCCATGTCTGGGAGACGGAATACACCGGCGATACGCGCACATTGGACGTCCATGTGAGCTGGCTGCGTCGCGCGGTCGAAGATGACCCGCGCCATCCGCGTTACATCAAAACGGTGCGCGGTGTGGGCTACCGCCTGGATGTAGATAATAAATAACAAAAAAAAATCCTCCCGCGCGGGAGGATTTTTTGTGATCCAAAATAACACTGCTATTCGAATTCGAACTGCGCGCTGATTTAAGTCTTACACCATTCCAAGTGTCAACGCAAGCAGGAGACCGCCGGCAATTACCGAGCCAAGCTGACCGGCGGTGTTGGCGCCCATGGCGTGCATCAGGATGAAGTTGTCGAAATCTTCTTCCTTGGCAACCTGGGCTGCCAGGCGGCCTGCCATCGGGAAGGCGCTGATACCGCAGGCGCCAATCAGCGGATTGATCTTGCCGCCCGTCAAAACCGACATCAGTTTACCAAACATCAATCCGGCAACAGTGTCGATGACGAAGGCCAGGAAACCCAGCCCGAGGATCAGCAGGGTTTTGCCGGTCAGGAAGCTGGCGCCGGTCATGGTTGCGCCGATCGTCAAGCCAAGAAACAGGGTGGCAATGTTGATGAGCTCGTTCTGAGCAGTTTTGCTCAACCGCTCCACAACGCCCGATTCGCGCAGCAGGTTACCTAACATGAGGGTAGCGATCAACGGCGCAGCATCTGGAGCCAGCAAAGAAACGATAACCGTTACGACGATGGGGAATGCAATCACCACCCCGTCATTTACCGGTTTGGCTGCATAGTCCATGCGGATCAGGCGCTCTTTACGGGTGGTGAGCAGTTTCATTACCGGGATTTGAATGACCGGAATGAGGCTCATATACGAGTAAGCTGCCACGGTGACCGGCGCCAGAATTTCCGGTGCCAATTTCGAGGTCACAAAGATTGCGGTTGGACCGTCGATGGCACCGATAACGCCGATCGAGGCCGCCTGATTCAGGGGGAAGCCAAGCAAAATAGCCAGCAGCAATGCGCCGTAGATGCCAAACTGGCCGGCAGCTCCCAACAGCGCCATTTTGGGCATCGCCAGCAGCGGGCGGAAATCGATCATTGCGCCGACGCCGATGAAAATTAGCAGGGGGAACAATTCGGTGGCAATGCCGGCGTCATACAGGGCCTTGAACATTCCATGCTCGGTGGTCATGCCGAGGTTGGCCAGAATTGCGCCAAAGCCGATGGGAAGCAGCAGTACTGGCTCGTATTCTTTCACCACGGCCAGAGTAATCAGGATCAGCCCTACGGCGATCATGACCCCATTCTGCCAGGTGAAAGCGGCGAAGCCTTTCGAAATCTCAATGAATAGTTGCGAAAAGTCCATGCTGTTCGCCTCCGTTAATCGGCGTATTCGAGCAGGATCTGGTTGTGGCGTACCTGGTCTCCGACCTTCACATGAATGGTGCCAACTTTTCCATCACGGCCGGCGCGAATGGAATTCTTCATCTTCATGGCTTCCAGGGTTAACAATTCTTCGCCGCGTTTCACACTCTGGCCTTCGCGGACGGTAATGCCAACAATGGTTCCAGGAAGTGGAGCCAGGACGGCGCTCGCGGAATTTGCTGCTCCAGCCACCGGGGACGGGCTAACCCGAGCTGGGGCTGGGGCTGCGGGGGGCGTGGTCTGGGTGGAGACAACGGCCGCAGTGACCGGCTCGGCTGTTTCCTCTGGCCAGACTTCGATCATCTCGCCCTGGACGTTTACCACAATCGGGCGGCTGGATAAATCTTCAATTTCAACTTCAAGGGTTTGGTCGTCAATTTTTACTTGCAGTTTCATCGCACAGAACCTCTGGGTTTACGGTAAGTGATGGATTGGTTGCTGGACATTTGGCTGGTGCGTTTGGACGTCTGCCAGGAGCTGACTGCGCTGTCGGCAGGCCTGGCGGCTTTTGGGCTGCGCCGGGCGAGCAACATGGCTGTGGCTACTGCGGCGGCGGCAGCGCGTACGAAGAGCGCCCGGTTTCCATTTGCTTCAGGTTGCGGTTCAACCTCGGTTTTTTCAGCAGCAGGAACTTCCACGGCTTCGCTCTTTTCTTTGACCTTGATCGAAGCCATAAAAGCCATCAGGCCCCACAGCAGAATCAAAGCCAAAAATACCAGGCCCATTCCAATGGCAGTGATCAACAATCCTTGGTTAAGCAATTCGCTCATATCATGCTGCTCCTATGCTTTTCTGGATTAGAGCGGAATATTGCCGTGCTTTTTGGCGGGAATGGTTTCGGCTTTCTCGCGCAAAGCAACCAGGGCGGCAATCAAACGCCTGCGCGTTTCGCGTGGCTCGATCACATCGTCGACAAAGCCATCCGCCGCGGCTGCATAGGGATTGAGGAAGGTCTTGCGGTATTCTTCCACCAGCCGGGCACGCTCAGCGTTCTTGTCTTCCGCAGCTTCGATCTGCCGGCGGTAAACGACATTGGCTGCGCCTTCCGGGCCCATCACGGCGATTTCAGCGCTTGGCCAGGCGAAAGCCAGGTCGGCGCCCAGTAATTTGGAGCTCATGACGATATATGCGCCGCCGTAGCCCTTGCGCGTGGTGACCTGAATCTTTGGCACGGTGGCCTCGGAGTAGGCAAACAGCACCTTGGCGCCGTGGCGGATAACGCCCTCGTGCTCAGAAGAGACACCGGGCAGGAAACCAGGCGAATCGCAGAAGGTGACCAGCGGAATGTTGAAAGCGTCGCAGAAGCGTACAAAGCGAGCGATCTTGTCGGCGGAATTCATTTCCATCGAACCGGCCATCACGGCTGGATTCTGCGCGACGATACCAACTGTGCTGCCGCCCATGCGAGACAGGCCGATGATAGCGTTGGTGGCAAAGGTGGCTTGCAGCTCAATAAAAGTGCCGCGGTCAACGATGCGTTCGATTACTTCATGCATGTTGTACGGCTCGTTGGCATTATCCGGCATGATGTGGTTGAGTTCTTCGTCCATACGGTCGGGATCATCACCGGTGTCAACAAACGGCGGATTCTCAGTGTTATTGGAGGGTAAGTAGCTGAGAATACGGCGGGCCACAGCAATGGCTTCTTTATCGCTTGGCGCGGTCAGGTGAGCGGTGCCGCTGGTGCCGAGGTGGACGGCAGCGCCGCCCAGACTTTCCATGTCGATGATCTCGCCGGTGACCGATTTAATCACTTCAGGGCCGGTCAGGAACATGAAGGACTGCTTCTCGACCATGATGATCATATCGGTGACGGTGGGGGAGTAAGCCGCGCCGCCGGCGCAGGGACCCATCACCAGACTGATTTGCGGAATCACGCCGGAATACAGGGTATTGCGGCGGAAGATCTGGGCATAGCCCCACAGGCTGCGGGTGCCTTCATGAATACGGGCGCCGCCCGAGTCGATCATGCCAATGACCGGCGAGCCGCTCTGGGCTGCCAGGTCCATCAGACGGGCAATTTTACGTCCGTGAACTTCACCCAGGGCGCCGCCCATGACGGTGAAATCCTGGGCGTATACGTAAATAGTGCGCCCATCCAGGGTGCCAAAGCCGGTGACGACACCGTCGGTCTCGATACGGTCGCCAACGCCAAAATCCTCACTGCGGTGGGCCGAATACAGTTCCACCTCATTGAAGGAGCCGGCGTCGAGGAGTTCGGCAATACGTTCGCGGGCAGTCAGTTTGCCTTTAGCTTTGTGCTTGGCAATTCGTTCTTCTCCGCCTGCTTTTTGCGCTTTAGCGCGTCGCTCGCGCAATTCAAGGATTCGGGGATCTTCCTCAGCCATACGGTTTCCTCACTTATGGATTAATGATGGGGATAGAAAACAAGAATGGGCTTTCTCGCAGTATAAAAATCGTGGATGAATGCGGGTTACCCTCATCTATTGTATGAGAATAAACGGTGAATTGGAACGATTAATGTACCCGATTCCCGAATGACCTTCATCCTTGTTTCCAGTAGATTGTCAGATGTCTAAACAACAAAGTTGTGCTAAAGTTGCGATTCTGAGGCAATTGATCTTTCAGGCGTCCTTTCTCCATTTTTAAGCTGCCGCAGCAGCAGCGGTAAAACCGGGAGCAGCAGCAGCACTGAACCCAGCAAACCGGTGCGAATCCCATAACGCCGGGCGATGATACCCAGCAGCGGACCGCTGGAAATTTGGCCGATCGAATCCACCTGACCGGACATGGACAGGACGGTTGCCCGAACGCTCGAGTCAAGACGGTGATTGACCCAGGCGGTATACAGCGGCCAAATCAGGCTGCGAACCACGCCTATGGCAATGACCGATACAGCCGCCAGCCAAAAGTTACCTGCCAGCGCAAAAACCAGCAGGCTGACGATCAGCGCAGCACTCAGGGCGGTCAAAGCGCGGACGAGTGACGGAGTTTGGCTGGTGTCGGCGCGCTTTTGCACCTGGCGGACTGCCAGAATGGTCAACAGTTGCGGGGCGGCTTCCATGACGCCGAACCAGGTGATCATTTTTAAGCCAAACAAGTCGGGGAAGGTAAACTGCTCCAGAATGTGCGCGTTCCACAGGCGGTCGAACCCCTCGGAATACAGACCAATGAATAAGCCGATGGTAAGGATACCGACCAGTGCCGGGCGTACGCGCAGCATACTGGCACCGGTGCGCAAAGTCTGCCCCATATGCTGCCAGGTGGTGCGGTTTTCACGTGGAGCAGGTGTGAAACCGGTCTCCGGCATGAAACCAATCAAATAGAAGCCCAAAAATCCAAACAGCACGCCGCTGACCAGGATGGGCGTGGCAATATTGCCCTGGGCCAGCAGGATGCTGACCGGGATAGCCGCCAGACCGCCGTACTGGCTGACCTTGGCGCCATGCAGAAAGATCGCCCCGGCGTTCTCCTCGCCAACCTCATCACTGATCCAGGCATCCAGCGCGCCGCTGGTGAAGGTATACCCCAATCCCCAGATCACCTGGGCGATCAGGATGGGGATGAAAACCGGGATCAAGCCGGAGAGAAAAGTGCCAAGTCCCATCAGAAACACGCCCAGAATGACGGATAAGCGCCGTGAGACGGTATCGGCAACGATCCCGGTGGGAATTTCAAACACGAATATGGATGCTTCCAGCGAGGTGCCGACCAGCACCAGTTGCAGGGGATCAAGTTTCGCCGCCGTGACGAAATACACCATGTTTACAGTGAACGCCAGAGCAAAAAAGGCAGATATCAACAGGTTGTAAACGGAATAAACCGTTTCAGCGCTGTGTTTTTTGATCACCGGATTACCCAGGTCTTATCCAGGCCTTCAAAAGATTGCGGCGAACAGCGATGCCGCCAGAGCGCCGGTCAAAGCGCAGGCCAGGTTGACAAGGTCATTGTTCAACCAGTTCCAGCCGCGAATCTGCTGTGTGGCCGTACCGCAGGAATGTTGTGGGTGGCGTTCGGTTTCCCTGGCGCACGTTGGACAGTAGTAAATCGCTTGCACCGTCGCGCCCAGCAGTGAATCGACGAAGGAGCCGGCCAATCCGGCCAGGGCGATCGACCCAAGACGAAGGGGGGTTGCCGTCAGATTGACTCCACCGGCATACCCCGGCCAAACCATCACTGCCAGCACGCCAATGGCAGCGGCACCGGCCAGAGCCGCCGCCGTGCCAACCCAACTGACAGCTCCGGACGTGCCTTTCTCCACCTTTTGGCCGGTGGTCAACAGGCGCGGCTCGCCGCGGCTGAGCACTCCCAGTTCCGTCGCCCAGGTATCGGCGTTTACGGCTGCCAGAGTTCCAGCCGCCGCCGCCCACAGAAACCCGGCGGATGGGAAAATTGCCTGGGCAATGACCAGCGCTCCGGCCACACCGCCATTGGCCAGCACCTGACCTGCATCCCGTCGGCTGCCCTTGGAAAACTTCTCGTTCACAGCAGCCTTGTGATGTTTAAATAAGCGGGATAGCAGCGAAGAGGAAACAAAAAAACCAACTAACAGCACCGCCCACGGGAGGCCGCCCAGGCCAAAGATAGCCGTGCCAAGCAGCGCAGCGGCTATTGCGCCGGAAGCGGACAGGCTGCGGGCGGCAAAAGCCGCGCCAGCGATCAGAACCGCCAATCCGAACCCGGCAGCCAGTTGGAGCCAGGAAAAATCAGTTGTAAAAGGATTTATGGTCATCGTCTGGCAGATTCCAGGATCAAAGAATTAAGAGGGTAGCCAGGATTAATAACAGGGGTGTGACGGCTGAAGCGATCCAGAGCATAAGCGCCACCGGTTGTTCAACCTCGCGGCGGTAAAAAAACAGGCCAACAAACAGGCTGATGACATAAGCAAAAATGCCCAGCACCGGCAGCAAGAGCAATTGTTGCGCTGGGACGGGTTCCAGGGGTAGCCCCTGGGCGTTGTAACCCAGGGTTACTTCCGTGCGGCCCGGTATTGCCAGCGAGACCAGCAGCAGCAATCCAATGGTCAAAACCAGACCGGCAATCAGAAAACCGCGCGCCACGCGGTCATCCCAAACGCGACGGGCGAATGCTGCCGGTTCCGCGGAGTAAGCTGGCAGCGGTGAAATGCTGCCCATTTCGATGGCATTTTGAAAGGAGCGCAGGAAGCCGCGGGTATCTTCGGGAGAAATGACGTACACCTTTCGCGGGGCGGCAATCAAGAGCATCGTACCGCTGTCTGAGGCCAGATATTCGACCTGGCCCAGTTCTTCCACCTGGCGCAGGCCTAGAATTGCGCCCGGGAACGATAAAGGCGGAAGCGGCAAGTGGAAACCCAAATCGCTGGCGGGCCGAACCCATTCGATCTGGGTCAACGGAATGTCTTCCGCTCGCAGTCCCCAGCGGATGCGCAGCCCGTCACGTTCGAGCGTGTATGCGGCGGTGTAAAGCGCATAGGCGCGGTATAGAACAACCGGCAGGGGAATAAAAAAAACCAGCGAGACCAGCAGGAGAATCGCAAAAATGCCGCTAACCTGCTGCTGCAGAGCAAATACCAGACTGATTGCGCTGATGGCCAGAAATGCGGCCGCTGCCAGGATGTGCATCAGCAAGGCACGCCGGCGAGGTGGAAGAAAAGTTATAGGCAGCCCGGCAGCCATTCGTTACAGAACTTCCTCCAGTGTGCGGCAAACCAGGTCAACCTGTTCTTCAGTCATCACGCCGGAGAAAGGCAGCGCCAGACCGCGCTTGCCAAGATCCTCGGTGACCGGAAAATCGCCGGGTTGGTAACCAAAACGATCGACCATGTAGGGCTGCAGGTGGATGGGCAGAAAATACGGCCGTACCGGTATACCGCGATCTGCCAGCCGCTGTGCCAGCGCTTCACGGTTGACGCCGCGATCGACCCGGATGACATACACGAACCAACTGGTGCGGGTGGTATTCTTGTCGATACAAGGCGCTGTGACGCCCGTGATGCGGCTCAAGCGCTGGCAGTACCATTCAGCCACCTGCTCGCGTTTGCGCAGCAACTCTTCCAACCGGCTCATCTGCACTACGCCCAGCGCGGCGCTCAACTCATCCAGCCGGTAGTTGTAGCCCAGGTGAGTGTGTGAAAGCCAGGTATCGCCGGGGGCGCGCCCCTGGTTGCGCAGCGCGCGCATCAGCCCGGCCGCCTGATCGTTATTGGTGATCACCAGGCCGCCTTCACCCGTAGTGATCTGTTTGTTGGGGTAAAAAGCAAAAACGGCCATTTCAGCCAGGGTTCCGGCTTTGCGGCCTTTATACTCCGCGCCAAGCGCCTCGCAGGAATCCTCGATCAGGGACAGGTTGTATCGATTGGCGACCGCATGCAAAGCATCCCAGTCGGCGGGTTGGCCAAACACGTCCACCCCCAGAACGGCTTTGAGTGTGGCGCCTGGTTGGGCGCCTTTACGTGGCAGCCAGCGTTGGGCAGCGCTGCCGCCCTCGTGTAGATCGCGGGCAGCCTGGGCAGTTAGCTGGGGATCCATGTTACCGGTCAGCGGATCCACATCAACGAACACCGGAACAGCCTGCTCGAAAAGCAAGGCGTTGGTGGAAGCCACAAAGGAAAAAGGGGTTGTCAGCACAAAATCGCCAGAACCAATACCAGCGGCGCGCACACATAGATGCAATCCGGCGGTGCCGGAGTTCACACCGATGGCATGGCGAAAGCCCGTATAGGCGCTGAATGCTGCTTCAAAGGCTGTGATTTGCGGACCCATGCTCAAGTTGGGTGTCTGCAGCACGGCCAGAACAGCCTGGCGTTCTGCATCGGTCAAATCAGGTGATGACATGGGTACGATGGGCGGGATGGATTTGCTCATAAATGGAGTGACTTTCTGGAAAGAGTGAATGTCGAAAGGACTAACCTAAAAAGGCAACCCAGCCGGAGATGGCGCGATACAGCCCGGGCGCAAGCACATGCTGGCACTTTTGCATCATCCAGCCGGCCACAAGACCCTGCACCAACCCAATACCAACCCCGATCAGCACGGTTTCGGCCGGCTCGCCCAAGAGACGCGGAATCTGCCAGAGAGCGAACAGCCCCGAGGTAATCAACCAGCCCGGGATATTCCCCAGACGCGCGGACAGGCGGGGTTGGACATAGCCTCGGAAGAGGGTTTCTTCGGCCAACCCCAGTGCAGTGACGACCAGCAGCGCGCTGGTTTCGGCAGTGGTGATACCATCGAAGAGCAGGGTGATTTTGCCGCGCAGGAAAATGGTTAGCAAGATGACAGCGATGCCCACCTGGAAGGCAGGCGTTAGCAGCGGGCGGTTCCAACCGGCGCTGCGAACCGGCTGACGGCGGTAGATGAGGGCAATTGCCACCAAAACAACGCCCGCGCCAGCTACGGTCAGGTGTTGGAGTAACGCGTCGAGCGTCGGGGTCGAGCCGGACAACCCGGTGATGGGCGCCGGGCTGGGTCCGCGAAAGACCACAAACCCGACAATAAACGCGGCGGCAGTCACCAGCGCCGCGGCGACGACTTCGCGCTGCGGGTAGCGGAAACTGACTGGCGTATGCTGCTTGAAGCGCGGACTGAGGGTCAACAGCATGGTCGCGGCGATGACGCCCAGTACTTCGCTGACGAACGCAATGAGATCGGTAGTGGTCAAGCGGGTTGTTCCCCCTGGGATTCCGCTGGGGTGGCTGAAGTTTCATCCGGGGAGGTGGGTTCTGAAGGAGTCTCGAACTGCAATTCGATTTTTTCCTCCATGCGTACCTGACCGCGCAAGAAAGCGCCTTCCTCGGTGGCGAAGGCAACCGTGGTCACATCGCCCCAGACGCGACCGGTGGAGCGGATCTCGATTTTTTCGGCAATAATATTTCCGCGCACCGATCCGGCAATCACCACGCTATTGGCGCGCAGTTCCTCGCAGTTCACCCGGCCGGTTTCGCCGACCACGACCAGGCCGCGCACCGCGATTTCACCGTCAAAGGTGCCCTCGATGCGAATGCCGCCGCTGCCGTGGAGGTCGCCTTTCCAGTTAATGCCAGGCCCGAGCACGGATGTGACGCGCTCGATGGGCGTCATTGCAACCGGGCTGGTAGGTGGGTTTTTACGAAACATCGTCCTCCTGAAGGTGGTGAGAAATCACACGTGCCAGGGAATTATAAAGAGATTCATGCGATTGTACAATCTTTGAAACCATCTCACTACGGCACGCAGGGCATGCTGCTGGCAGATCGACGTTATGTTAGACACATACGGATGTAGGGCGAACTTTCAGTTCGCCTCGCAAACTAAAGTTTGCGCTACAGGTTCTTGTAGGTCGGTTTGAGGGGCGATAGTAATTCCAAAAAGGAGAAACATTTGCAGCCCTGAAAACCGACATTCCAGGGCTGCCAGATGTTGGATTTCGGCGTTGGGGATGTTGCCTACCCGCCATAATTTCCATGCCCTCAATCCAACCTACAACTTGGCAGATGTAGGGCGAACTTTTAGTTCGCCTCGCAAACTAAAGTTTGCGCTACAGTTTCTTGTAGGTCGGTTTGAGGGGCGATAGTAGTTCCAAAAAGGAGAAACATTTGCAGCCTCGAAAACCGACATTCCAGGGCTGCCGGACGTTGGATTTCGGCTTTGGGGATGTTGCCTACCCGCCATAATTTCCATGCCCTTACTCTCAGTATGCACTATGGGCAATTCAACCTGTAATAACGATTTCTCCGCACCTCTAAGGCTGGACTTTACTCGAAAAAGGACCCTCACCTAGCCTTTCCCTTCCAGGGAGAGGAAATGGGTTCGGAAGCGCCACGGCAATGAACGCCAGGGTTCTGAGACGTTGTGGATACCCACGCGCGGGCCGGTGATAACCTGTTCATCCGGCACAGGCTCGCCCGCCTCGATCCACAGGCCGCCGGTCAGCGAGGTCAGATCCACGCCGTTCTGCTGCCCATCGACGCCGAACGCCTGGGTCAATTTGGCCGGCCCGTCCGTCCACCGGGCGCGCAGCCGTCCCGCGCGGCGGGCATTAATCACCGCCAACCCGTCAACCGGCTCGACGGCGCGAATCAGCACCGCTGCCGGAAAATCCGGCGGCAGACAGACCGCGTTAAGGCACCAGTGCATACCGTAGGTGAAATAAACATAAGCCACCCCCGGCTGGCCGTACATCACCGCCGTGCGCGGCGTCCGCCCAACCCGTGCATGGCAGGCCAGGTCTTCCTCGCCGCGGTAGGCTTCGGTTTCGCTGATCACCCCGCGCAGCACCTGCCCGTCCAGCAGGCGTACCAGGTGCATACCCAATAGTTCGCGCGCCACCAATAGCGGATCGCGGGCGTACCAGTCTCGCGGCAGGCAAGATGACAACCCCATGGTTGTATTGTACAATACCTGTAGAACCCTTATTGCTGGTGAGGTGTGTGATGAAACTCCGCCCGGATATTGCCTTAACCTTTGATGATGTGCTGCTTGTGCCGCGCCATTCCTCCATCCGCAGCCGGCAGGATATTGATTTGTCCTCCCAGTTGACCCGTGAAATCCAGCTTCACCTGCCGATCATCTCTGCCAACATGGATACTGTGACCGAGGCGTCCATGGCCATTGCCATGGCGCAGCACGGCGGGATCGGTATTCTGCACCGTTTTATGAGCATCGAACGGCAAGCCGAACAGGTGCGGAAGGTAAAACGCGCGGAAAGCCTGGTCGTGCATAACCCGCTTACGATTTCGCCGGATGCCAGTGTTGCGCAAGCACGCCAGATGATGGCGGAGGAAAACGTCGGCGGGTTGGTGGTGGTTGATGAAAACGGCAGACTGGACGGGATGGTCACAACCCGCGATGTGCTGCTGGCGACCGATCCCTTATTGTCGGTACGCACCGTGATGACCCCGCGTGAGCGGTTGGTAGTGGCTGGCACTGATGAAACCCTTGAAGCAGCGCGCGAAAAACTGTATCAGGCGCGCGTGGAAAAGCTGCCCCTGATCACCCCGGCCGGAACCCTGACCGGATTGATCACCGCGCAGGATATTGTTAAAATTCAAGAGCACCCGCATGCCACCAAAGACCAGCTTGGGCGGCTGCGAGTGGGAGCAGCGCTGGGCGTGCGCAGTGAAGACGTGGAACGCGCTGCTGCCTGCATCGAGGCGGGCGCCGATTTGCTGGTGGTGGATATTGCCCACGGGGACTCGGACCATACGATCCAGATGGTCAAAAGGCTAAAGCAATCGTTCCCTGGCACGGCGGTTATGGCCGGAAATGTTGCCACGGGCGACGGCGTACGCGAACTGGCGGATGCTGGCGCGGATTCGATCAAAGTTGGGGTTGGGGCAGGTTCGATCTGCATCACCCGGATTGTCACCGGGTTTGGCGTACCGCAGTTGACGGCCATCGCAGATTGCGCTGAGGTCAGCCGCAAACTCGGTCTACCGCTGGTCGCGGATGGCGGCATGCGCACTTCAGGCGATGTGACCAAAGCCCTGGCAGCCGGCGCCAGTACCGTGATGCTGGGGTCGATGCTGGCAGGCACTGAAGAAGCGCCCGGTGCTGAAATTGTGCGCGATGGCCGGCGCTACAAGGTAGTGCGCGGCATGGCGTCGCTATCAGCCAATGTCGAACGGCGCAAACTGGATAACACCGTGGTGGAGTTCACCGAAGAGGACTGGACCGAGGTCGTACCGGAAGGTGTGGAGGCATTCGTGCCCTACCGCGGCGACGTTGCGGATATATTGATCCAGCTTGCCGGCGGAGTGCGTTCCGGGATGAGTTACGCCGGGGCGCGCACGATTCCGGTATTGTGGGAGAATGCTGAATTTGTCCGGGTCACCCCGGCAGGAACGAAAGAATCGGGTTCGCACGACGTAAATCTGATTTAATGGCCGGGCAAGCCCCCCATCCATGAAGAAGGAGCAGTGTTGTGATGGAAGTTGTCATCGTAGATGCAGTCCGCACGCCGATTGGCGCGCTGGGCGGGACGCTTTCCGGTGTGCGCCCGGACGACCTGGCTGCGCATGTCATCCGGGCGCTGGTCGAACGCACCCATGTGCCTACCGACCAGATCGAGGAAGTTTATTTTGGCTGCGCCAACCAGGCCGGCGAGGATAACCGTAATGTTGCGCGCATGGCGGCGCTGTTGGCCGGTCTGCCGGTTGAAACCGCCGGGGTGACGGTCAACCGTTTGTGCGCGTCCGGGCTGAACGCGGTCAACATGGCAGTGCGGGCTATTCGCGCGGGCGAAGGCGATATTTTTATCGCCGGCGGCGTGGAAAGCATGTCGCGCGCGCCGTACTCGCTGCCCAAAGCCGAGCGCGGCTATCCCTTCGGCAACCTGACAGCCTATGATACCTCGCTTGGCTGGCGTTATCCCAACCCCCAAATGGAAGCCCTGTATGGCACCGATTCGATGGGTGTGACCGCTGAAAATATTGCTGATATGACCGGCATCAGCCGCGCCGACCAGGACGCTTTTGCCCTGCAGAGTAACCAGCGCGCCGTGGCTGCCATGGATTCCGGGCGGTTTGCCGCCGAAATTGTCCCGGTGCCGGTACCGCAGCGCAAAGGCGATCCGGTCATGGTCAGCCAGGATGAACGCCCGCGGCGGGATACCACGCTGGAATCGCTGGCGAAGCTCAAACCGGCTTTCCGCAAGGACGGCTCGGTGACCGCCGGCAACTCCTCCGGGTTGAACGACGGCGCAGCCGCCCTGCTGGTGATGAGCGCCGAAAAAGCCGCCGCGTTGGGCATGAAGCCCATGGCGCGCGTGCTTTCCGCGGCAGTTGCGGGCGTGCCCCCGCGTATCATGGGTATCGGCCCGGTACCGGCGGCGCACAAAGCGCTGGCCCGCGCCGGACTGCGCATCGAGCAGCTTGGCCTGGTGGAGCTCAATGAAGCTTTTGCTGTTCAGTCGCTGGCGGTTATCCGCGAACTGGGGCTTTCCGAGGAAATTGTCAATGTCAACGGCGGCGCTGTGGCGCTGGGCCACCCGCTGGGATGTTCCGGGGCTCGCATTTTAACCACGCTGCTGCACGAGATGTCGCGCCGCGCGCCGCAGGCTGCTAAACCGTATTACGGCATGGCAATGTTGTGCGTGGGTGTTGGCCAGGGCGAAGCTACGATTGTCGAGAGCCTGGTTTAAGCGCGCTATCGTAGCTGTAGGAGACTGCCTCAAAAGAGTATTTCGTAGGGACTGTCCCAAAAGCGGTCAGGCGTGGAAACCCGCCCCTAACTGTACAAGGGGGTGGGTTCCACCCCATCCCGCATATATGGGATGGAATAAATGACCAATTTATACTTTTGAGACAGCCTCAGTTAGCTTTTGCACCGGAAACTGGTTTTCAATCGCGGCCTGCTATCGGGTCAACCCCGAATTATTGTTCTGACTGTCTTCGGTCGTGATACCTGGCACTTGGCACGCCTACGCTATCCCCCGATTTCGCTCATGACGCGGTTGGTGGCAAACTCGCCTTCCGCCAGCCCATGTCCCCACGGCTTGACCCACACCCCGTCCAGTACGATTTGCCGAAGTTCCGCCAGTGTGGCGCCCGCGCGCAGGGGGGTTAACAGGTCCACCTCTTTATCACGCAGCAGACATAGCCGCAGCTTGCCGTCGGCGGTCAGGCGGGCGCGGGTGCAGGCGGCGCAAAATGGCGCGGTGACCGAGGATATAAACCCAAGTTCCCCTTTGGCGTTCGGCAGGCGGAAAATGCGCGCCTCGCCGTCCAGCTTGCCGTTGTTGCCCGGCGTCAGTGGTCCCAGTTCGGCTTCGATCTGGCCGCGCATTTCCTCCGCGGTGACCACCTGCTGGCGCTGCAAATCGGTGGCGCCGCCGAAGGGCATCATCTCGATAAAACGTACCTGCCAGGGGTTTTCCAGCGTCAGAGCGGCCATGCCGGCAATGTCCTGGTCATTGAAGCCGCGCACCACCACTGCATTCAGCTTGACCGGGGTCAGCCCGGCCGCTTCGGAGGCCTGGATGCCCTCCCAGACCTGGTCAAACGACCCCCAGCGGGTGATTTTCTTGAAGCGGACGGTGTCGAGCGTGTCAAGGCTGATGTTGACGCGCTGCAGACCGGCGTCTTTGAGCGGCTGAGCTAGCTTGCCAAGCAGCACCCCGTTGGTCGTCATGGAAAGTGACCGGATGCCCGGCACCGCGGCAATTTCACGCACCAGATCGACTACGTGCGCCCGCACGGTGGGTTCCCCGCCCGTCAGCCGGATTTTGTCGAATCCCAGGCTGGCAAACAGGCGCACCAGCAGCAGCACTTCGTCGTCCTGCAGCATTTCGGCATTGGGGCGGAAGGTCATATCCTCCGGCATGCAGTACACGCAGCGCAGGTTGCAGTGGTCGGTCAGACTGATGCGCAGGTAATGGATGTTGCGTCCAAAGCGGTCGTAGGCCATAAGTTCCCTTAATTAAAATCAATTGTATCATATAAATTGCATAAAACCTGAGAGGGGATTAACCCGGGACATTTCAATCCGATCGGTTTCTGAGAAGAAAGACCGCAATGGATGTCACCCTGCCCGTAGGGCACTCTGCGAGTGAGCGTAAGCGAAGGGTCTCCCGGTCCATCGCGAGAGGCGTCACTTCGTTCACGCGCAGCGTGCCCCACCCGAAGGGTGCTCTGTAAGTGTGGGCAGGATGACATTCAAGCTATTATTTATGGAATAGCTGCTGCCTTCCAGATTACGGGATTCAATTCTTTCAATAAGACAAATTTTACCTTCATAATAGCAATATTGAGGAAATATGTTTTTACCCTGTGTGACGGTTGACACTATGTATTCTCTGAAAACAGCCCCATAATCATAAAGCACCGAGCATCGCGGCTGTTTTTAGTTTTAATCCTGCAAAAACTGAATGAGGAGGAACTGAATGCCCCCCAAGGGACGAATTATCGTCAGCGATTTGTACTGCAAGGGATGCGAGTTGTGTGTTGGGGCTTGCCCGCAAGCGGTTATTGCGCTGAACCCTGACCGCATTACCGCCAAGGGTTATCACCCGGCTTCATTGTTCAAAGACGGCTGCACTGGCTGTGGAATTTGCGCCATCGTATGCCCCGACGCCGCCATCACGGTTTACCGGGAAGATCTGCGCGCCCGGCGCGCGATTCCCGCAGGAGCATAGGAGGCGCATATGACACGCGAATTATGGAAAGGGAACAACGCCATTGCCGAAGCGGCAGTGCGAGCCGGATGCGCCGCCTATTTTGGCTACCCGATCACCCCGCAGACCGAATTATTGGAGTACATGTCGGCCCGCATGCCGCAGTTGGGGCGCGCATTCGTTCAGGCGGAAAGTGAATTAGCCGCAATCAACATGGTGTACGGCGCGGCCTGCACCGGGACGCGGGTGATGTCTTCGTCCTCCAGCCCGGGCGTCAGCCTGATGATGGAGGGGGTTTCCTACATTGCCGGCACGGAAATTTCGGCGGTTCTGGTGGACGTCATGCGCGGCGGGCCGGGCCTGGGTAACATTGCTCCCGCGCAGTCCGACTACAATCAGATCGTCCACGGCGGCGGCCACGGCGATTACAACCTGATCGTTTTGGCGCCATCCTCTGTGCAGGAATCGGTTGACCTGACTGTTTTGGCCTTTGACCTGGCGGAAAAATACCGCTCCATTTGCGTGGTGCTGCTGGATGGCAGCATCGGTCAAATGATGGAACCGGCGGAAATGCCGCCCTTCCAGCCGCTGCGCACCGAATATCCCGAATGGGCGGTTACCGGCGCCAAAGACCGCGAGCGCCGCTTCCTCAGTTCCATTTACCTGGACCCGCCGCAAGAAGAGGCCGCCAACCTGCGCATGCTGCGCCGCTGGCAGGAAGTCCAGGCCAATGAAATTCGCTACAAGACCTATTACATGGAAGACGCCAAATTTGCCGTCATCGGCTTTGGCTCTTCCGGCCGGGTGGCGCTCACTGCCGTGAGGGCGGCCCGCGCCGAAGGCATCCCGGTTGGGCTGCTGCGCCCGATTACCCTCAATCCCTTCCCCGAAAAAGTGGTGGAAGATTTGGCCAAACAGGTCGAGGGAATTCTGGTGGTCGAGATGAATTCAGGCCAGATGCTGGAAGATATCCGCCGCATCGCCAAAGGCGCGGCGCCGGTGGAATTCTTTGCCCGCCTGGGCGGCATCGTGCCGCTGCCGGATGAAGTCCTGGACGAAATCCGCCGCCTGGCCAAAGGTCCGCTGACGCTGGAAGGTCACCCCCGTGACCGCTGGCTGGCGCGCATGGGTACTTTGAACTAAGAGGAGCAGCGAATGGATACTCAAGAAGAAGTTATCGTTTACGCACGGCCTGATTCGCTGACGAAAACCAACACCCACTATTGCCCGGGCTGCACCCATGGTGTGGCGCACCACCTGATCGCGGAAGTGATCGATGAGATGGGCTTGCGCGAGCGTACAATTGGCGTCGCCTCGGTTGGCTGCTCGGTTTTTGCCTACAATTACATGAACTTTGATTTTGTCCAGGCGCCGCACGGCCGCGCCCCCGCCATGGCAACCGGCGTCAAGCGCGTGTTCCCTGACAAGGTGGTTTTGACCTACCAGGGCGACGGCGACCTGGCTTCGATCGGCATGGCTGAAATTGTGCATGCAGCCGCCCGCGGTGAAAATATATCCGTCTTTTTCCTGAATAACGCCAATTACGGCATGACCGGCGGTCAGATGGCTCCGACTACGCTGCCCGGTCAAAAGACGACTTCATCCCCCAACGGACGCGATGTAGAGACGCAGGGTTACCCGATCCGCGCTTCGGAATTGCTGGCAACCCTGGATGGCGCCAGCTACGTGGTGCGCCGCAGCCTGCACGACCCCAAGAATATCCGCCTGGCGAAAAAAGCCATCCGCACCGCCTTTGAGGTGCAATTGCGCGGTCTGGGCTTTTCGATGGTCGAGCTGCTTTCCACCTGCCCGACCAACTGGGAAATGACCCCGCAGAATTCGCTCAAATGGCTGGAAGAGCACATGATTCCATACTACCCGCTGGGCGACTACAAAGTCAACCCGGCTGTCGCCGAGATCAAGGGCTAAAGGAGAACGCCATGCAGACTGAGATCATTTTTGCCGGTTTTGGCGGTCAGGGCGTGCTGTTTGCCGGGCAGGTCGTGGCGTATGCGGCCATGGACAATGGCCTGGAGGTCACCTGGATCCCTTCATACGGCCCGGAGATGCGCGGCGGAACCGCCAACTGCACGGTCATCGTCTCCGATGAGGAAATTGGCTCGCCGCAGGTGCGCTACCCGGCGGCGGTGGTGGCCATGAACCTGCCCTCGTTGGATAAATACGAACCGCTGGTCAAAGAGGGCGGGCATTTGATCGTCAATTCATCCATGGTGGATCGCCCCGTCACTCGCAAGGAGATCCATTCTGTGATGGTGCCCGGCAACGAGATTGCCGAGGGACTGGGCGACAAGAAGATGACCAACATGGTGCTGCTTGGCGCGCTGCTGGCCAACGTACCGCTGCTGCCTTTGGAAGCGGTGGAAAAGTCGCTGCGCGAGCACCTGCCGGAAAAGCATCATCGATTGTTGCCGCTCAATTACCAGGCGCTGCGCGAAGGCGCGCGGTTCCTGGCCGAGAAGGTGTAGGATAAGAAGGAAAGATGAACCGGCGGGAAATCCCGCCGGTTTTTTTTTGTTACCAGGTTTATTCGAAAAATTTTCTCGCAAGAAAACGAATAGTCGAATGGTTTTGGCGCTAGTGCGTTTGAATGAATTAATGCATTTTTTCGGACATAAAGGACCAAATGGCATAATCCAGAATTGTGGGGGTTATGTCCAGAATCGTGGCTGCACTAATAACAATTGACCTAAGTTCGGCATAATCTACAGAGCTAATGCCAGCATTATGAACAAAGCCACGAACATGGCGATCGATAGCCACGGTTGGAAGATTAATAAGGTTTTTTAAATAATCGACCGTTTTTAGTCCTATTCCTCGAATCTTCATAAGCATATTATCGTTTTGCGGGACAACTAGCCACTTGTGTAAATCATTCCTTGTTTCAATGCCCTTCTCATATAAAAATGTTGTTAATTCATCAAGACGGCGAGGTTTTTCCGGATGTTGCCACTGTAATATATGAAAGGCACCATATTGGTGAATATAATTAAGAAAGATAGATGTAACATTGGCTTCTGGAAAATTGGTTATTACTCTCTTCACCCTAGGGGCTACTACGGTTCGATAATTTAATCCTGCCTGTAATATTGCATCCGTTAGAATTGCTCCCATGTGATCATACCCATAATTATGCTCAGTCGATATTGAAAAATTATCAAGAGATTGGATGTAATTGGCTAATATATAAGCATTATTTGAAATAGAAAAATTCTGGTGCGTCATAAAAACCTCCAGTTACTTGTTTTCACTAAGCTTACTAAAGGCTTCTAAACGATCCACACAATTAGGACAGGCCCCACAAGGGACAATAGGGGAGGCTTGGCAAGAAAACGTATGCCCAATAGGCGCTTGGAGGCTTATGCCTATTTTGGCAACTTCATATTTTGAAAGATCGCGAAATGGCATTTTTACTTTAACTGAGCCATATTCACCAAGTAATTCTTCAAGTTTATCAAAAAATTGTGCAGAACAATCGATTTCTTTTGCATGATTACTATTTATAAAGGCTGTATAAACGTAGGAATATCCATGCGACTGTGCATATGCTGAACCAATTGTGAGGAATAGCAAGTTCCTATATGGCAAATAAAAATCTACATGGGAAAGATGTTCATTCCATAAATCAGGCTGGCGAATTAGTCTGGATGAGGAACCCTTATAAATATCGGAAATATTAATAATATCAATGCAATCAACCAAATTTTCTGGTAAAACTGATCGCAAAGTTTCGAGTTCAGTGTTCATACAATGTTGCCCATAATTAATAAACACTGGTCGAAACTTGATTTTTTTGTCTATCATCCAATAAGCTAAAGTGGTCGAATCCATGCCACCTGATGCTAATAATATTGAATCATTAGGATTATTCATGATGTACCTTCGATAATTGTTCGAAAATCTTGGAAATTATAAAATCAAGATCTGATGAAATTATGTTTGGCAACTGGGTTAGCATTAAATTTTCAGCCAACTTATAAGGGTCGTAAACGAATACTGGTATTTTCATCGCCTTTGCTAATCCGATTTCAATTAAAGTGCCTGGGTCATTTTCAATATGAATGGCTAGAATTAATTCGCTGTCGGAGATTAACGAAAGATCAGCTTCGAAGAGTGTTTCCTTTCTATCCTCTGAAGCTCCTAAACCCATTTGTCCATTCTCTCTAATGGGCAATCGCGGTGTGAAATTATGATATTGTAGACAATCCACAACTTTGTTGATTAATGACCTGTCTTTATAATCGAAATCTGGTGCAGCAATATATATATTGCGACCTGATCGATCTTCCCAGGGTAGGTTAACGCCTGGCAAAGAAATAATCTCTTCCGGGCTTAATTTTCGCACACGGTTACAACCTCTTCTAAAGTCATCTGGAAAAGTTGTGACAGCATATTCGGAAGCTATCCATGATGCATATGTCAAAGCAACTCTCTTGTCAAATTGATTGCGAAATACTAAATATGCGACATCAAAACAATCACCAACACCAACGGAGTGAACAATCGATCTTGACTGTGCGCCTATTGCAATTACACTGCTCGTATCGTTCGTAAATAATCTAGTTCCTCCCCGATTCTCCTTAAATAAAAATTCTTTTGCATAGTTCTCTAGAATGTCTTTATTTAAAACGTTGATCGCCCCCTTATATTCTTTTAGAAATATTTCTGATGATGTGGACAGAAATATTGTGTCAATTTTTGTAGTAATAGATGATAGCTCTTTAAGATTTCTAATAGAATTGCCTAAATCGATATAAATTCTAGCATGTGATTGTTGACAAATGCCAATGATAGGTTCCAAAGGAAATCTTCCAGCAAATATTACGATATCCGTAAACTCATTTTTGGATAAACGATTGGATAGGGCGGATAAATCAAAGGTAATTTCATATTCATCACGCAAAATAAAATCATAACCTTGAGCACCGATTTCTTTGGGTTCTTCAATTAAAATCAGATTTGGTGAGCCAACAATATTGCCGATTTTTTCAACTACATTTGCTCCGTGAGAAAGCACAAATTTTTCGACGTCATTAGTAAAATAATCAGGCCCCATATAACACATACTGTAAGGAATATTTAATCCCCACAATGCCCGAGCCGCATGAACGATTCCTCCAAACCGTAGTTTGTTTTCCTTGGAAGAATCAGTAAGTGTGAGGTCAACACAGACCTCACCAACTATGCAAATATTCAACTTTTCATTCATGGGTTAAGTTCTGGCTATATGAACTTGAATCCGAAAAACAGGGTGATTCGCGACCGAAGTAATCACCCCACTATAAGTCGACCCAGATTTAATGCAACTGGCAAGATAATTGTACTCAGTAGGCAAGTAGCCGATTAATTCCCCATTTACTTCAACAGCTAATCTTTCTTTCAGCATCACTCCGACATGGATACCCACTGAAGGGAGAGAATTGTGTAATTTGTAATATTGACTTCGTTCTACTTCCTCAAGGACAGCATCAACTTCTGCTGCACACGGATCTTCGCCACTAGACCCACCATTCCCTCCACTTGTATTGGCTTGAGTTGATTTTGAGTAATCAGAAAACTTTCCAGTTCCAGAGCTCCCCATTCTATCCTCCCAATTCCACACAAAGCACATTATTGATTTGCTCAACACATATTAATATCGTGTCAAGTCTATAACGGCAGATGGCAAAATTACTTTACATCAAAACATCCAGAAATTCAAGAATTATTTATTTACAAATTTGATAATTGTTTAGCACTTCTTTCCGAGTTTCTACAATTATTCGAACCGAAAAAGGTCAGAGTTAAGTCTACTCCTTGAAAAAATAGAACAATAATTCTATAATTATTATCGCAACGGATTGCACATTAACAACTAAATTCGTGATCCATTCCTTTCTCTCGCGGATTGTTCCCCAATCCCCCAAGCTGTGCAATGGACTGAACGATTTCCCCTCGTTTATAGTGTAAACAGCCTGATTCTGGCTATTCGTTTCGATTATTTTTTAAAACGAATACGAATATCCTCAAGTACGGTATAACGATGCTAATAGAATCAAACTTCAATGTCCGTTCACTCAAAATTGGAGGTCAATATGGAACTTGGCAACTTTTCGGTCAGCCTGGCGGTGAAAAATATCGAAGCGTCGAAACGCTTTTACGAGAAGCTGGGTTTTACGGTATTTACTGGAGATCAAACGCAAAACTGGCTGATAATGAGGAATGGCGAAGCCATCGTCGGGTTGTTTCAAGGCATGTTCGAAAAGAACATTCTCACCTTTAATCCGGGCTGGAACCGCGATGCCCAACCACTCAAAGCGTTTACGGATGTTCGCGAATTGCAGCGCCAGCTCAAGGGCCTTGGCATTGAGCTGATTTCGGAAGCGGATGAAGGTTCGAACGGTCCGGCCAGTTTTATGATGGCTGATCCGGACGGAAACACGATTCTGATCGATCAACACGTGTAAGGAGTAAGAAGGCGAGTGGCCGCTGTGCGAGCGGCAACAAACACGAATAAAGGCGATAAAAGAGTTATTGTGAAATAGCTATAAAAGCAAAATCATAAATGCATTGATGGTTTGACAAAGTTGTCTGGATGGTTATAATGTAGGTAATAATTCCCTAATTATTACAAATAGGGTCGGAGTGTGTTAGGGAAGGTAGCGATTTGCGAGGGTGGCAACATGTCAGGCTCGCCAATTTTCAGTTGAGTGGGGCAGCGCCGTTGTGATTCACTCCGGGGTGGTTTCGATTGGAATGAAGCACGAACATGAAACGTAAACTCTATATTTGGGGCGCGGTGTTTACCCTCAGCCTCCTGGCGGTCATTTTGGTGGCAACGAATATGATGGCGCGCGGCGCTTCCCCGGCGGCCAGCCTCCCTCCAACGGATTTGCCCCCCGGTGCGCAAACGCAAATCGCCGAACTGGCCCAGACACAGGAAGCGGAAGTTCAATCCTCGACCCAGGCGGCTCTGATGGCCTCAGCGTCCCAGGTTCCCAATCCGACGGCGACTTCCGGGCTGCCCAACCCCACTTATTTCCCGCCTGTCAAAGCCACGTTGCTTTCGGCGATGATCCAGACGCAACAGGCTGCCGCATACTTGCCCACGCCCGACTTTCAAAGGGCATATCCAAACTTACAACCGCCTCGAAGCCCTGAAGAGCTAATAGACCAAAAGCGAAGCGGAAAATTGGCCGGTTACGGCATCATCACCGATGCGCCAGCTCCGATTTTCCAGCATGGTCCAGAAGTTGGCAAATATGAATTGAACGATGGAGCTTGGGAAGAAGACCGGTATGACTCGTTCATAACGATCTGGTCCGGGCATCTTCGCGACACTCCAACGCAGGGAATCGTTCTTGTCGCCATCATGCCGCATTACAATCCTAACCAGCGAGATTACGTCTTTCAAAGCCCGGTGGCCGCCGGGGATTTGCGCATCGCCGGCGCGGTGGACGAGCGGCTTATCCTCAGTTCCGAACAGGGAACGACTTTATATTTCGACGTCGCCGCGCAGTCTTTTATCGACACTTTAGCAGAACAGGTGCCCACGGCCACACCGGTTCCAACCAGAACACCTTATCCTTTCTCGGATACCATAGATGATGCTCCGAATTTCCCATTTGAAGTTAACACTAATCAGCAAAATAATAGTAATAATTTGAATTTCGCAATCAGTTCTCCCACCGACTTCGACTGGTTTCGCTTCTATTCAGTGAAACCTGGGACGATCACCGTCTCCCTGGTCCGGCTGGCAGGCAGCTACGGATTACGGCTGGTGCGTTTAACAAATACCATGGAGGGCGGAGAGATCGTCGGGGAGGATACCACTCCAGGACAGGGTAAAAAGGAAGTGACGCTGACGGATGCGCCTGCCGGTGATTACCTGGTGCGGGTCTGGAGCCTGGATGGGTCGTTTAACGCCGATCTGCCTTATATCCTGCGCTTCGACGCGCCCATCCCGGAGAAGGTATCCCCCATTCTGGAGTGCGTGGCAGACAACGGAGACGGAAGCTATACGGCGCGCTTCGGCTACGACAACCCCAATCCCTTCGTGGTGGTGGTCCGCGCCGACCGTGACAACTCCTTCCAACCACCCCCGGTGTTCCGTACCGGCCAGCCCGAATCCTTTGCGCCCGGGCGGGTGGTCGATTGGTTTGGCGTGCTGTTCGACGGCACCGGGTTGACCTGGGTCCTGGATGGGCATGCGGTGACCGCCAATCGCAACTCGCCGCCATGTCCTTAAGCCTTAATAGTTCTATATTAGGAAGGCCGGGACATAGGGATAATTTTTGGGAGCCAAGGCATCTTAGTTCCCGTTCCCTGACGCGTCCACTGTGAATAAGCTTGGAAATTGGCTTGTTTGGGGATTTGCTGACTAATAATCGTGATAAAGCTCATCCCCGGATTTATGACCGTTTACCATAGCCGCGGGTTCGTTCATACCCTATAATATATTCGTGATTGCGAATATATCCCCCGCAAGTTCCCCCGAAACCCAAATTTCTCACTTGTTCGCCATCATTGGGCAGCCGGTGCGCATCCAAATATTGGCGATCATCGGCAATGAGCCGGCCTGTGTTTGCCATCTGGAGGCGGTGCTGGGGCTGCGCCAGGCCAGCATTTCCCAGCATTTGATGGTGCTGCGCAAGGCCAACCTGGTCACGGCGCAGCGCGAAGGCCGGAACATTTTTTATCGGCTGGTCCAACCGGGGATACTTGCGGTAATCGAGCAGGCTGCCGTTTTCGCCGGCATGACGCCGGGCGCTTTATCTGCCCTGGCCGTCCGGCCGGTTGCCGGCTGCCCCTGCCCGCAGTGCAACCCGGGCATTGACCCGGAGCTATCCTGCAAGACTCTCAGTTCATCCAGGCCATCATAATTCTGAGCGAGGTATTGAATGGAAAATAAAAGTGTGACCAAACGGCTGTCATTTTTGGATCGCTATTTAACCCTGTGGATTTTCCTGGCCATGGCAGTTGGCGTGGGCCTGGGCTATTTATTCCCCAGCGTGGTCGAAGGTTTCAATACGGCCGTTTCGGTGGGCACAACCAACATCCCCATTGCCATTGGGCTGATCCTGATGATGTATCCGCCGCTGGCCAGGGTGCATTACAACGAGTTGGGCAAAGTTTTCCGCGACTGGAAGGTGCTCGGTCTTTCGCTGCTGCAAAACTGGATCATTGGGCCGGTTTTGATGTTCGCGCTGGCGATCATTTTCCTGCGCGGTTTTCCGGAATACATGTCGGGGCTGATCATGATCGGCCTGGCGCGTTGCATTGCCATGGTCATCGTCTGGAACTCACTGGCGAAGGGCGACACCGACTACGCGGCGGGGCTGGTGGCTTTCAACAGCGTCTTCCAGGTGCTTTTCTACAGCGTCTATGCGTACGTGTTTATCACCGTACTGCCCACCTGGTTTGGGCTGGAAGGCGCAGCCGTTCACGTTACGATTGGCGAGATTGCCAAATCCGTATTCATCTACCTGGGCATTCCCTTCATCGCCGGTTTCATCAGCAACATGGTGCTCACCCGCGTGAAAGGCAAGGAATGGTTTTACAAAACCTTTATCCCAAAAATTAATCCGATTACGCTGATCGCGCTGTTGTTCACCATCCTGGTGATGTTCTCGCTCAAGGGCAATCTGATCGTCCGCATCCCGCTGGATGTGATCCGCATTGCCATCCCGCTGCTGATCTACTTTGTGGTTATGTTCCTGGTCAGCTTTGCAATGGGTAAGGCGATTGGAGCGAATTATAAGCAGACCACGACGCTGTCCTTCACGGCGGCATCCAATAATTTCGAGCTGGCGATCGCCGTCGCGGTGGCGGTATTCGGGCTCAACTCCGGGCAGGCCTTTGCGGCGGTGATTGGTCCGCTGGTGGAGGTGCCGGTCATGATTGGGCTGGTCAATGTGGCCTTCTGGCTGCAAAAGCGGCTGTACAAAGGCGAAATAACGGCTGGCGCGCCCAGTCCTGACGTCTGCTAAGAAGGGGGCAGGGCTGCTTTTAGGGGGAAGGAGCAGCCCTGATTTTTATCCATGCGATAGCTGTCTATCTGGATGAGCACAATCGGTATATTTGGCGTCCAGTGCTGTGCACCAGTGCTGTGCACAAGAGCAGCGCGGTATGGGCGAATAAAGCCCGGCCAATTCCGTTTGTGTTTATTCTCCTATCCAACTCGGACTAGAGACAACCGCTTACAGGCTGGCGATGACGACGCCGAAAAGATAGCCAGCCAGTGTGCTTAGCACGGCAACCAACCCGACATAGACGCCGGTCTTCTTTTTGCCCATAACCCCATTCAATACCAGGATGGACTGGAGCGAAAGTTCGGGATCGGCCAGCAGGTAGGCAAGCAGCGGACCGCGCGCCATGCCAAGGTCGAGGAACATGCGGGCAATCGGGACTTCGACCAGCGTGGGGAAATACATGAATACGCCAAACAGGACGCCGATGATATTTGCCAAGATGGTGTTTTGACCGGCTACAGTGCGAACCCAGGTCTCTGGAATGATCACCTTGACGATGCCCGCGGCGAACACGCCGATGATCAAGAGCGGGAAAATCTGCTTGACAAATTTCCAGGTCTCGAAGACCCAGCCGGCCAGTTCATCCTTGGTAAAAAAGCGGGCTGCAACAATGCCGGTGGCTGCCAGCAGAACCGCTTCGCCAACCAATCGGCCGTTGACGCCGATGATCAGCGACCCGACCTGTTCCTTGGGTGCGGCAATCAGGATCGTCAGGGCAATTAATGCGATTGCCGTATAGGTCCAGCCGTTGAACCCCTCGAATATATTCTGGAAACCCTTCCAGGCGGTTATCCCGATGAAGACCAGCATCAGGATGAGCACGGCCCCCTGCACCGTCAGGTTTAAGGTGGAAAGCATGGTTGCCCAGCCCGCAGTGAGGTCTACTGGCAGTGTAATTTCAGCATAAACATTGGTCAGCAAACCTACCTGCAGGGTTCCAACAATTAAAACTGCCAGCAGCAGACCGAAGATGACCCACACCGCGGATTTGACACTGGCGTTTTGGTCAAACACGCCGTTGGCAGCCATTTCAGTTGTGCGCGCAGTTTCTTCTTTGCGGAAAACCCGGGCCATGATCATCCCGATGATGATTCCAAAGGCGATGGATAGCACCAGGCGGCTGATGGCGACATCAAACCCGATGGCCGCGCCGGTGTAGGTGATCGCCAGGATGTTGATGGCTGGCCCGACGAACAGGAAGGTGATGGCAGGCCCCAGCCCTGCGCCGCGCTTCCAAATGCCGGCAAAGAGCGGCAATATGGTGCACGAGCAAACTGCCAGGATGAAACCGCCAAAAGCGGAGGCAGGGTAGCTGATCCATTTGGAGGCTTTGGGACCAAGAAAGCGGGTGATGGCTTCCTTGGGGACCATGGAACTCATGAAACCGGCAATGACAAATGCCGGCACCAGGCACAATAAAACATGGGCTGCCAGGTAATCCAGCAGCCCGGTCCAGCCAGACCAGAGCAGGTTTCCAGCGTATGCGAGTATTGAATCCATAATTCCTTCGAAGATGCAGGTTATGCAGCCTTCAACCAGTTGGCCACTTCGGCTTCGCTGGGAATACGGCCGGCTGAAACTACCTTATTGTTGATCACCAGACCCGGGGTGGAAAGAATCGGCCATTTCATAATTTCGTCAAAGTCGGTCACTTTTTCCACTTCAGCCTCAAGGCCGAGGGCTTCTACCGCTTTGCGGGCAACGGCTTCCACCCGTTTGCAATTGGGGCAGCCCGATCCAAGAACTTTGATGTTGATCATATTTTTTGTCTCCTTTTCGAAAATTAGTCTGAGGAAGTTTAAAACGCCAGGTAGTTTGGCTATTCTTTGGGATTGCAATGCGGGCAGGGGCAGGTAGTTTCCGGTTTTGCAGTCCCGGCCGTGGGTTGACCGGTCAACTGACTGGCTGCGTCGAGAACAACGTAAATCTGGGGATTGGTCACCCGATAATAAATATTCCAACCGTCACGCCGGTCCTGAATCAACCCGGCTTCACGTAGCACGGACAATTGCTGTGAGATGTAAGCCTGCCGGAAACCAAGGAAGGCTTCCATGTGGCAAACGCAATGTTCTCCATCTCGCAGCAGATTGAGAATGGCGATGCGCGCGGGGTGGGTCAGGGTTTTAAACACCTGAACCTGGGCATCCAGTGGTTTGAGTGACGGGGCAGTGCCATCAATCACATTCAAAGTCATGAATATGATTATAGTGTCAAGTTAACTTGGTTTAAATGGTAATTTGTCATAATAATTGCGGACAAAGGTAAAAGAAATTAGCCGGAGACGGAATATTCTTGATATCGATGAAGTTCTCAGCCCCTAGAAAAGATCGATCCTTCTTGTGTTTTTCCAGGGGAAGCAAATACCGGAAAGGGTTTATAAATAGGGGTGAATCATTTGTTGCTGTGATTCAGCCGCCAATTCGAGTTGTTTTTGGAACTCTTTTACCCGGTTCAATCCCAACAGAAGATATGTCATGAGTGCAAAAATGCAACCCCAAAAAACATTTCGAATGGAATGGAAAAAAAGCACTGGCAGCGAAATGCCGTTGGCTAAATTGCAGCAGCAGCGTCTTGACCGGATGATTGCCTGTGCCCGCAGCCATTCTCCGTTCTATCGCCAACTGTACCAGCACCTGCCCGCCAGCGGCGTAGCGCTTCACGACCTCCCACCCACTACCAAAACCCAATTGATGGAGGCCTTTGATGCCTGGGCGACCGACCCGGCTGTCAGCCGTGCGAGCGTGGATGCCTTCATCCGCGATAAGCGGTTGGTCGGCCAGCGCTACCTGGGAAAATATTCCGTCTGGACGACGTCCGGAACGACCGGCGAACCGGGTATTTTCCTGCAGGATGCCGCCGCGCAGCGTATTTACAACCGGCTGCTGATTCTACGCGGCTTCCGTTCCTGGTTAACCTGGGGAGACTTGGCGGCCATGCTGCAGCGCGGTTTTCACTGCACGATGATCCTGGCAGTCGGCGACCATTATGCCGGCGCTGCCAACTGGGCGCGGGTGCAACGTTCACTGGGGCCGTTTGCCGACCGTTTGAGGATCTTCCCCATCCTTGAGCCGCTGCCCGCGCTGGTCGCCCGGCTGAATGCTTTTCGGCCGGTGATCATCATCAGCTACCCGAGCGTGCTGGCCCTGCTTGCCGGTGAGCAGTCAGCCGGCCGGTTGAACATCCAACCCTTTGTGTTGTGCAGCCTGGGCGAAGGGCTGGATGAACCGGCCCGGCAGAAGATCGAATCGGCTTTTCCAAAGAGCCACCTGGTGGATATCTACGCTGCCTCGGAATTTCTCTGTATCGGCTTTGAGTGCAGCCAACATTGGCTGCATGCCAACAGCGACTGGGTGCTGCTGGAGCCGGTGGATGCGGATCACCAGCCGGTTCCAGCAGGCCAGCCCTCCGCCAACGTGCTGCTGACCAACCTGGCAAACCGCGTCCAACCCATCCTGCGCTACAGCCTGGGGGATAGCGTCACCTTCAAGCCTGAACCCTGCCCATGCGGCAATCCGCTGCCGGCATTTCGGGTTGCCGGGAGGACCGATGAAACCATGATTTTCCCCGCCCGCACCGCTGGCAATGTGGCGGTGCTGCCGATGGCGATCGCCAGCGTGGTGGAACAGGTTCCGGGGGTGCTGCGTTACCAGATCATCCAAACGGCTCCGGACCAACTCAAGGTGCGGCTGGAGGTCGAACCGGGGGTTGAACGTGAGGCAGTCTGGGATGTTACGGCGGCGGGTTTACAAGCCTTTTTTGCAAACCAGGGCGCGGTGACGATTGGAGTCGCTCTGGCAGGTGAAGCGCCGCAGGCTAACCCGGTCAGCGGCAAGTTCCGGCACGTGTATAAGGAACGGTGGGATGCAGAGGAAAGTAGCGTAGCGTAGAGAAGGGTTACGTTGACCACCTTATTACAATAAAATTCACCCTTGACACTTTCTCTTTGCAGGGTGTATATTTCTGCGCCGTATAGTTCTATGTATTACTAATTTTCTGTGAGGAAACATGCACCCTTTTGCCGATACTGAAAACGACCAGGTTCGGGCCCACATTCGCGAACACCTGAAAAAGCTGTTCGACATCGAGGATACCAGCGGCATCGAGTTTTTCGTCACGCTGCAGCGAACGGCGCACCTGGTTCGGCGGCTCGATGACCAGTCCGACGAGGATTTGGATATATCTGGCCCGCGCTGGAGGCTGCTGATGCGCCTGTTGATCGATGAAGAGGCTGGCAGCGGCGCAGGTCTGACCCCGACCGTCATCAGCCAGTCGCAGCGCGTTAGCAAGAACACCATCAGCGCGCTGTTGCGCGGCCTCGAAACGCAAGGTCTTATCCAGCGCACGCTTGATTCGACCGACCTGCGTGCCTTTCGCATCCAGCTCACCCCGGCAGGAAGGGACTATGTGCAGAAGGCTGCCCCTGAGCGCATCCATGCTCTCAACCGCCTCCTTTCCGGACTGGATTCAGCCGAGCAGGAGCAGCTTACCCGGCTGCTCGAAAAGCTGCAAGGCTTACTGGCCGAACAATTCAAGGCCAGGTGCAAAGATGGCAAACCCCATTCCGGGTTTGCAGCGCATGGACCCTTTTCTGAGGAGTAAATAACCCGATGATTCGATTAGTCAGGTATCTCAAACCCTATTTATCCATGATTTTGCTCACCATTGTGCTGTTGTTCGTGCAGGCTAACGCCGACCTGGCGCTGCCCGATTATCTTTCGCGCATTGTAAATAACGGTATCCAGCAGGGCGGCGTGGAAAACGCGGTCCCAACCGTCATCCGCGCCAGCACGATGGACCACCTGCAGCTTTTCCTGACGCCGGACGAACAGTCGCGCGTGATGGCAGCCTACACCCTGGTCGATGCCGGTGCGGCCAATTACGCCGAAACGCTGAAAACGGTGCCCGGCGTTGCCAATGAACCGGTTTACGTTTTGACCACCACCAACACTGATGAAATCGCTGCGCTCGATCCGGTGATGGCCAGGGCGCTGCTGGCGGTTTCCGGCGTCGAGCAGGTGATGGCTGACCCGACCAAAGCGGCCCAGATGGGCGCGGCGACCGGCTTTGATCTTTCTCGCCTGCCGGCCGGCGCCGATCTGTTCACCCTGCTGGGCAATTTGCCCCCGGCGCAGCGAGAACAGATCAGCGCGCAACTGCAAGGCCAGTTCGCTGCGCTGGGCGAGAGCGCTGTGCAGCAGGCAGCCACTCAGGCGGTAAAAGCCGAGTACACAACGCTTGGCATGAACGCTGCCAGCCTGCAAACCAACTACATCTTAAGCACCGGACTGCTGATGCTGCTGGTTACGCTGGTATCGGTCGTCAGCAGCATCGCGGTGGGTTACCTCTCGGCCAGAACAGCCGCCGGCCTGTCCCGCGACCTGCGGCGCGCAGTCTTCCAAAAGGTGGAGGGCTTCTCATCTACCGAGTTCGACCGCTTTTCCACCGCATCCCTGATCACCCGCACCACCAACGACATCACCCAGGTCCAGATGGTGGTGATCATGATGATGCGCATGGTGTTTTACGCGCCGATCATGGGCGTAGGCGGCATCATCCGCGCCATCGACAAAGATTCGTCGATGTGGTGGATCATCGCCGTAGGTGTGGCAGCCCTGCTCAGCCTGATCGTGGTGGTCTTCTCGGTCACGCTGCCAAAGTTCAAGGCGATGCAGAACCTGATCGACCGGCTCAACCTGGTGCTGCGCGAGAACCTCTCGGGTATGATGGTCATTCGCGCCTTCAACATGCAGCCGTTCGAGGAGCAGCGTTTCGACAAGGCCAACCAGGATTTGACCGGCACGACCCTGTTCATCAACCGGGTGATGGTGGCCATGTTCCCGACCATGATGCTCATCATGAACGGCTTGTCGCTGCTGATCATCTGGATCGGCTCGCAGCAGGTAGCCGCTGCCCAGATGCAGGTAGGCGACATGATGGCCTTCATGCAATACGCCATGCAGATCGTCTTCTCGTTCCTGATGATGTCCTTTATGTTCATCCTCCTGCCGCGCGCGTCTGTTTCGGGCGGACGCATCGCCGAGGTGCTGGGCACAGAGCCAACCATTCGCGACGCCGAGACCCCGCGCAATTTCCCCGAGCCGTTCAAGGGAACGGTCGAGTTCCGCAATGTATCCTTCCGCTATCCCGGCGCGGATGAAGATGTGCTGTGCAACATCAACTTCACTGCGCAGCCGGGGCAAACCACCGCCTTTATCGGTTCCACCGGGTCCGGCAAGTCAACCATCGTCAACCTGATCCCGCGCTTCTACGATGTGACCGGCGGGCAGATCCTGATCGATGGGGTCGATATCCGCCAGGTGACGCAGCACGAGCTGCGCGACAAGATCGGCTACATCCCGCAGAAGAGCACACTCTTCTCCGGCACGATCGAGAGCAACCTGCGCTACGCCGACGATGACGCCACTAAAGAAGCGCTGCTGGCCGCTGCCGGAACCGCCCAGGTGACTGAATTCATCGACTCGAACGCGGACGGGCTGGCGACTGAGATCGCTCAGGGCGGCGCGAATGTCTCCGGCGGGCAAAAACAACGCCTGTCGATCGCCCGCGCGCTGGTGAAGCAGGCGCCCATTTACATCTTCGACGATAGCTTTTCGGCGCTGGATTTCAAGACGGACGCAGCTCTGCGCCATGCGCTGAAGGAGAATACCGCCGAGAGCGCAGTGCTGATCGTCACCCAGCGGGTTTCGACCGTGATGAACGCCGAGCAAATTGTGGTGCTGGATGAAGGCCAGGTGGTCGGCATTGGCACCCATTCGGAATTGATGAAAACCTGCGAGCCGTATCGCGAGATCGCGCTGTCGCAGTTGAGCATGGAGGAATTATCATGATGATGCCCGGCGGAAATCCAAATCGCAGCGGGGGCGGATCCAGGGAACAGGCGGGCGGGCCAGGTTTTGGCCCGGGACGCCACGGCGGCCCAATGGGCATGATGATAAAGGGCGATAAGGCGCGCGACTTCAGGGGAACGATGCAAAAGCTTTTGCAGGCCCTTAAGCCCTACCAATGGTCCTTTGCGGTGGTGTTTCTGTTTGCCGCGGTCTCGACCGTGTTCAACATCCTCGGCCCGAAGATCCTGGGCAAGGCCACCACCAAACTGTTCGAAGGCGTCATGGGGCAAATCTCCGGCACCGGTGAAGGCATCGACTTTACCTACATCGGCAACATTTTGATCACTATGACCATCCTGTACCTGCTGGCGACGCTGTTCAGCTACGTGCAGGGCTGGATCATGTCCGGCGTCTCGGCCAAGGTGACCTATCGCTTCCGCCGGGATATCGCCGAGAAGATCAACCGCATGCCGCTGGGTTATTTCGACGGCACCAACCACGGCGAGGTGCTCTCGCGCGTCACCAACGATGTCGATACGGTCAGCCAGACGCTCAACCAGAGCCTGTCGCAGATCATCACCTCCGGCGTGACGGTTGTGGGCGTGCTGGTGATGATGCTGACCATCAGTTGGCAGATGACGCTGGCGAGCCTGCTGGTCATCCCGTTCTCGCTGGTTTTCATCCGGCAGATCGTGAACCGCTCGCAGAAGTACTTTTCCGAGCAGCAGGAATATCTGGGCCACATCAATGGGCATGTCGAGGAAATGTACGGCGGCCACCTGGTGATGAAGGCTTTCAACGGCGAGGAAAAGAGCGTCGTCAAATTCGACGGTTTCAACACCACGCTGTACAGCTCGGCCTGGAAGTCGCAGTTCCTCTCGGGGTTGATGATGCCGGTGATGAGCTTTATCAGTAACCTGGGCTACGTGGCAGTGGCGGTGCTTGGCGGCTGGCTGGCAACGCGCAGCCTGATCACTGTAGGCGATATCCAGGCCTTCATCCAGTATGTGCGCAACTTCACCCAGCCGATTGCGCAACTGGCGAACATTTCCAACACGCTGCAGCAAACCGCCGCCGCGGCCGAACGGGTCTTTGGCTTTCTGAATGAGGCCGAGGAAGTGCCCGACCCGGCCGGTGCGCTGGAACTGAGCGATGTGCGCGGCCAGGTGGACTTCGAAGCCGTGCGCTTCGGTTACAACCCCGAGAAGGCGGTGATCCACAATTTCACTGCCAGGGCAAACAGCGGCCAGCGGGTGGCCATCGTCGGGCCGACCGGCGCGGGCAAGACCACCATCGTCAAGCTGTTGATGCGCTTCTACGATGTCGACTCCGGCGCGATCCGCGTCGATGGGCGCGATATCCGCAGCCTGACCCGCCGCGACTTGCGCAAGCTGTTCGGCATGGTGCTGCAGGATACCTGGCTGTATAACGGCACGATCATGGAGAACATCCGCTACGGCCGGCCGGATGCCACTGACGCCGAGGTTTACGCCGCGGCCAAAGCCGCGCATGTGGATCACTTCGTGCATACCCTGCCGGACGGCTACAACATGGTACTCAACGAGGAAGCCAGCAACGTCTCGCAGGGGCAAAAACAACTGCTGACCATCGCGCGCGCAGTGCTGGCCGACCCGCGCATCCTGATCCTGGACGAGGCCACCAGTTCGGTGGACACGCGCACCGAGGTGTTGATCCAGCGCGCCATGAACGAGCTGATGAAAGGCCGTACCAGCTTTATTATTGCGCACCGCCTGTCCACCATCCGCGACGCCGACCTGATTTTGGTGATGCGGGATGGGGATATCGTCGAGCAGGGCGACCACAAGAGCCTGCTGCAGGCCGGCGGGTTCTATGCCGAGCTGTATAACAGCCAGTTCGAGCCGGAGGCAGCGGCGGCGTAGGGCAGAGGTTGAACCACGGAGTTCACGGAGTAAACGGAGAAAACCTTAAAATAAGACGGCTGGGGCAAGGTCCCCGAGGTAGCCAACAGACAATAACCGCGCAGCGGCTGTAGGGGCGGGTAGCACCAGCTTTCGGTTGGGGCAAGGTCTCCTGACCTGCCCCATTTATAACCTTCGGTCAGGTCGCGCGCCTGGTCAGGAGACCAGCGCGATCAAAGTTACCGGTAGGGGCGGGTCGAGACCCGCCCGAGCACGACCTGACCTCTCGTTTCTGGTTGGGGTAAGGCCTCTTGACCTGCCCCATTTAAGACCTTCGGTCAGGTTGCGCGCCTGGCCAGGAGACCAGCGCGATCATTTGATGCAGGTGAAATGTCCCCGGGGTAGCCAACAGACAATAGCCGTGCAGCGGTTGTAGGGGCGGGTAGCACCCGCCCGCTCATAAAAATACCCTCGTTCCCATCTGAACGGGCCAGGAATCTTCTTTGAAGCCTTTCGGTAGGGACAGGTCGCGACCCGCCCGGGCATGGGGGCTCACCTGGCCTCTTGACCTACCCCCTAAGACCTTCGGGCGCGCACTGCGCCTCCCTACTGCCGCTGCGTGATCTCGTCCTTGACAAATAGAAATTTATTTCTATAATAAGACTAACCATTCTTGTACCTTAACAACCTGGCCAACTGATTCCTTTGTCTTTTCTCCAAATATTCGTTTTTAATTTTTTTTCAAAACGAATACGAATACCCAAAATCACCATATATGCCGGTTTTGGCAAATTCGACCGCCACGGGTGTGCCCAAAACCGCTATTCGTTTTTGAAACGAATACCGCCGCATCTTCGACCCTGTACCAAACCAGTGGCAGTAGGGGCGCGCAGTGCGCGCCCCTACTGCCACTGCGTGGTCACAGACCAGCGCAATAGCCTTCTTGAAAAATAGAAAATAATTTCTATAATAAGACTGTCTATTCTCGTACATTAATAACCTATCCAGCTGGTTGCTTTGTCTGCCCCCCCGGCATCGGGGAGGGGATTTTTTAGTTCAAAATAACGATCTTTCCGCTCGAACCGTCCAGCCGGATGCGCATGCCGGTTTTCAGGCGGGTGGTGGCCTGGTCCACCCCGACCACTGCCGGGATGCCATATTCGCGCGCCACGACCGCGCCATGGGTCATCATGCCGCCGACCTCCATGATCAGCCCGCCTGCGGTCAGGAACAGCGGTGTCCAGGACGGATCGGTGCCCGGGCAGACCATAATTTCGCCGGGGAGCAAACCGGCCTGATGCGGGTTCAACACCACGCGCGCATTGCCCTCCACACTGCCCGGCGAGACCGGGCTGCCTGCCAGGCTGTCCGCCCCCGCTGCGGCGTTGATTCCGGCATAAAAAGCTCGCCCGTCGCTGAGCAGCAGGCGCGGAATCTGGCGGCGGTGCATTTCGAGGTCATAAGCGTGCCGGCGGCTGATGATGCGCTCTCGCAGAACCGGCGATCTTCCTTGTTTTGCCAGTTCATCCAGCTCTTTGTAGGTCAGGAAAAACAGATCATCAGCCCGATCGATTTCTCCGTCAGCAGCCAATTCCTTACCGCAGGAGAGCAGCTCCTGGCGGATGAGATTGAACAACCGCACTGCGAAGAATTTCGGGTTTTCGCGCATGCCGAGCAACCGGCGCATGCGGCTGGCGAAAAATTTTGCCAACCGAGCTTTAAACCAGCCGCCGCGGCTGGCGCGCAGGCGGGCGGTCAATTGCTTCAGCGCAGCCAGGGCAGAATCAGCGCTACGCTGGAAAATGATATTCGGCGCTTGCGTGGGATCCTCCATTTTCAGGTAGCCAACCAGCGCTTCGATCACCGGTGTTGGGTTTTCAACCCAGCGCTCGCGCCCGAGATCGATTTCAGCCAATCCGCGTCCGCCGTAAAGGTCAATAAACGGCTGAAGTGCGGCTTTGGCGCCTGAAATGATTGACCCGTCTTTCCAGGCATTGCCTAATTCCTCTGGCGTCCTGGATTGGAAGTAGTGCAAAAGATTTGCATCCCGTTGGATCCCGTGAGCGGTTTGCCAGAGGATTAAATCCATTTCAGTGGTCGGGTTGTGCGGCACCCCGCGGGTGATTTCCAGCACCAGGTTGCGGTTGGCTTGCTTCCCGCTGTCGCTCTCACTCCCGGGCAGGCTGTCAGCCAGTTTGTTGAGCGCGTTGAGCGAAGCCATTCCACCGGCAACGCCGGAGACAAAGCGCAGAAAGGTGGGTGGCAGCCGATTAACGACGATATCCGGCAGCAAACCAGCTACCCGCGCGAGTCGGGCGCGGCCGGTCTGGTTGATTGCGGCAATATTCGCCTTGATTTCAGCCAGCAGCTTCTCGCCGTCCGCGACGAGCGCTGCCCGCCGGCGGGATGGGGCGGCGAGATTGAGAAGTACGTTCCAGGCCAGCGGAATCACCAGATGCGCAATCTGTCGCCGCGCCCGCCAACTAATGCCTGGCTGCCCGGGCTGCAAGCGCGGGTCATCCCAAATTTCGATTACCGCCTGCTGGACGCTCGGCTCGATCATCCCCAAACCGGCGCGGACCAGTTTGCGGCCAATCGAGTTTCGCATGGGCGTGGTTATATTCATCCAGAGCCGCTCACCGGCAGTAAAAACGATGGTCTGGGTCTCGGCTGTGACGCGAAAATTCAACAACCCGGCTGCGATGGACACGATCCACTGCATGGTATCCCTGCCAAGCGGGGTGATTGGCGCCAGCAAACCCTGGACGGCGCCGAACGATGCCATGACCTTAAGCGGTTCGGCCGGCATGCCTTCCGGTGTGGGATAAAGCGAGGTGACCGGGCGCGACTGCAGGATATACAAGCGGTTGCCAGCCCAGGCCCATTCGATGTCCTGCGGCAGGCCGTAATGGTCTTCAATTTGCCGGCCGAGGTGCGCCAGGTTTAATATTTGTTCGTCCGGCAAGGCCTGCTGGCGGCTGCGGTTCGCTTCCTGCCAGGCAATACCGCCGCCGGCCTGACCGTGCAGCGCTTTGGTTTTAGCGCCCAGGTTCTTGCGGATGATCTTTTCTGCAATGGCGTCCACGATATAGTGGTCAGGCTCGACCTGGCCGGACACCAGTGCCTCACCTAACCCAAAAGCTGCATCCACCACCATTTCACTGCGCAGCCCGGTCAATGGATTGGCAGTGAATAGCACACCGGATACATCACTGGACACCATGCGCTGCACCACCACTGCCAGCGCCAGACCGGAGTGTGAAATGCCGTTGTGGGTGCGGTAACCGATGGCGCGGGCGGTCCACAGGGAACTCCAGCAATCCACCACCGCATTCCGCAGCGCTGTATCATCGATGATGTTGAGGTAAGTATCCTGCTGACCGGCAAAAGAAAGCTCGAGCGTATCCTCGGCGGTGGCAGAGGAGCGCACTGCTACCGGCGGCATTCCAAGCGCTGCATAGGCAAAATGCAGGTCAGCTTCCAGCGGCGGGGGCATTCGACCGGCAGCAAAAAGCTCTCGGATTTGCTGTGAGGATGCCTCCAACGCGTCCGGGTCAAGCGAAGCTTCGGCCGGCAAGGATGCCAGAATGCGTTCCTCCAACTGGTTGGCTGTGATATAGTCGCGATAGGCCTGGGTGGTGAGGATGAAGCCGTCGGGAACCGGCAGGCCAGCTTGTGCCAGCCGCGCCAGATTGGCGCCTTTGCCACCCGCCAATGCCGTCCAATCTGCCGGGGTGAGGTTCTGAGCATGAAAATTAATAATCCAACCCGCGGATTCAGGCATGGGGCAGTCCTATCGATTTACGAGAATGGGGGAATGTGACTAACGCTTACGCTTTGCGCCTACGCCTCTCGGCGTAACACAATGAGGGCAATATCATCCTGGCGTGGGGTGCCGCCGACAAAGGTGTGAACTTCTTCCAACAACAAGTGCTTGATATCGGTCACGCTGCGGTGAGTGTTGGCCAGCACCAGGTCGAGCAAGCGGTCCTCGCCGAACATCACCCCGTCGGGATTGGCGGCTTCGGTGATTCCATCGGTGTACAACACCAGCAGGTCGCCTGGCGCAAGTTTGACGATCTTTTGAGTCCAACGCCCGGTCTCGCTGGCGCCCAGAGCCATGCCGGTTGTGCGCAGCGCCTGAATCGGGTTTTTACCGTGCGGGTTGCTGATAATGTAACCTGGTGGATGCCCTGCGTTGGTATAGATCAAGCGGCCGGTGTTTTGTTCCAGGATGCCGAAGAACGCAGTGACGAACATCGAGCCGCGCGTGTCGGTCAAAATACGCTCGTTGACCGCGCTCATGGTCAGGGATGGCAGGGTGGGAAAGCGCGCCGCGTAGGTGCGCATCAGCGAGCTGGAAAGCGCCATAAATAAGGCTGCGCCCATGCCCTTGTCCGAAACATCTGCAATCACCAGCCCCCATTTTTGCGAGGTAAGCGGGATAAAGTCATAAAAATCGCCTGAGGTTTCACGCGCCGGCTCCAGCTCGGCGGATATGTCCCAACCGGACAGTACCGGCGCTTTTTCGGGCAGGATGTCCGCCTGGATCTTGCCGGCCATGTACAACTCGCGTGCCACGGGATCACCGGTGCGCGCTGTCGCCGTCACGACCGATGAGGTCGGTGATTTTAACGTAGAAACCCCGGCCCGATTGGATTTGGGAAGGGAAGGGTCGGGCGGAGCTGCTTCGACACGCAGAACCGGGGGAAGCGGTTCGCGCCGCACCCGATCAAAGGCAGCTTTGAACTCCTCTTCCGAGACATCGCGCGAGATGACGAACAACCGTTCGGCTGCCAGGTCTTCAAGCCCGGGGGCTTCATCCGGACAACTATGCAGAAGGATGATGCGGATCTGGCTGCATTCTTGGTGTATCGCGTGGGCTATTTTGCGGGCTTCCAGCGCATCTTTCAAATCGAGGAGCAGCAGGTCCGGCTGGGTTAATTTGCATAGTTGGAAAGCATCGTCGCCGTTCTGGGCTTCACCAACCAGTTGCACGCCTTTGATGGTTTGCAGGATATTGACCATGCCCCTCAGAAAGATAGGCTGGTCACATGCAGTTGTTACGCGCAGGGACTGGTTCGATTCGCTCATCAAGGGTGTTCAAGCTTCCATCGTGCAGGTTGATTTGGATACCTCGGTTGATTTTACACGATAGTAGGCTAAGCCAACCGGCTTTCCCTGGATGAAAATCTTAAAATAATAAGTTAAGGGGCGGACAGATGGCCCCGCAAAAAGAATAAATGTGTCATCGCAGCGGCACGGGGATTTTCACAACATGGCCGTCCTGTCCTATCCCCCCGTGCCGTGGTTAACCCTTGGCGTATTGTGGTCTCACCAGCTAAAGAGCTACCCTCACCCCATTAATTTGGATTGGCCGGGGACTCAGCCGGAGGTTCTTTCTTCTCTTGCATGATGTGTCGAGATGAGCGTGTATTCTCCTCGATTGCCAGTAACAGGGCAATCACTTCGCCAGCGCCATAAAGCAAAATCCCGCCCAGCAGGCCACTAAAGAAGATTTCGAAGCCGCCAAAGCCCATCATCCCGCCATAACCGAAGCGATTCATCATACCAAAACCGCGCCCAAAGCCGGCCACCAGACCAGCGATGCCGGCGATCAAGGCAGTGATCAGCACCAGCACGCCCAGAACTCTAAATATCCAAACGATGACCTGCAAAACCGGAAATTTTTTCATGTGCCATCCTCCATTCATATTATCTTGAATCAACTATACCCTGATCGTTGCCTGGATTCAATCCATTCAGCCGTATTCTTACCTATTCCACAGCCGTCCGGTGCTGGCCGGTTTGGGATATAATTTTCCTATGCACAAATCAATCCATCCAGGAGAGAATTATGACCAGCGATTTTGACCAAACATTGCAGAAATATGCCGATTTGATCGTTCAGGTAGGGTTGAACCTGCGCGCAGGCCAAAAGTTGATCGTTCGCGCGCCGATTCAAGCGGCGCCGCTGGCACGGCTGGTCACAATTAGCGCTTACCGCGCCGGAGCGCGGTTGGTGGACGTGCTGTACTCGGATGAGGAAATTACCCTGGCCCGTTTCGAAAATGCGCCGCGCGATTCGTTCGCAGAATTCCCGGCTTACCGCGCCAAAGTGTTGGAAGAGTATGCAGCCAACGGCGACGCCATGCTTTCGATTTACGCCGAGAACCCCGATCTGCTCAAGGGGCAGGATCCGAACCTGATTGGGATTGCTACCAAAGCAACTGCCACCCATGCCAGGCCGTATTCGCAGTTGATTGCCCGCAACAACACTAACTGGCTGGTGGTGAGCATCCCGATCCCCTCCTGGGCCGCCAAGGTGTTTCCCGGCCTGAGCGCCGACGAGCAGATGGCAAAACTGTGGGGCGCCCTTTTTGAAGTGACCCGGCTGAAACAGCCCGATCCGGTGGCAGATTGGAAAGAACATATCCGCCAGTTGGGTGCCCGAAAAGAAATGCTGAACAACAAGCGATATGCCGCGCTTAAATACCGCGCTGCGGGGACAGACCTGACCATTGGCCTGCCGGATGGTCACATCTGGTACGGCGGAGACGTCAAAGCAGCCAACGGTATCAACTTTATTCCCAATATGCCTACCGAGGAAGTCTTTACCATGCCGCACAAGGATCGGGTGGATGGCGTGATTCGCTCCAGTCTACCGCTCAGCTACAGCGGCACTTTGATCGAAAATTTCAGTCTGACCTTCAAGGGCGGTAAAGTGGTGGATTACAAAGCCGAAAAAGGTGAGCATGCGCTGAAGAATCTACTGGAAATGGACGAGGGCTCGGCCCGGTTGGGAGAGGTGGCGCTGGTGCCGCACAATTCGCCGATAGCCCAGTCCAAATTAATGTTCTTCAACACGCTGTTTGACGAGAATGCCGCTTCGCATCTGGCGCTGGGACGCGCTTACCAGTTCACCATGCAGGGCGGCGAGCAAATGAACGAGGAACAGTTTGCAGCTGCCGGCGGTAACGTTAGCCTGGCGCATGTTGATTTCATGGTCGGTTCCGGCCAGATGGATATCGACGGCGTTTTTGCCGACGGTAAAACTGAGCCGCTGATGCGCAACGGCGAGTGGGTCACGCCGGTTTAGTTTTTAAACCAGAGGGCTTAACTGTGGTCAGGGCAAGGAGAACCCGGCGGCTGCCCGCACTCACAGAGCACCCGGTGGGTGGGGCACTCTGCGAGTGAGCCTGTCGAAGCCCGGTGGCTGAACTCCGGTGGCTGCCCGCAGGGCACTCTGTGAGTGAGCCTGTCGAAGCCAGCGGTTACTCACCGCATGCCCTTCGACCCTTCGACAAGCTCAGGGTACGAGTTAACGTAATAATTTGCCGACCGAAAAACCTTATTTGGGTGTCCCCTTCGATTAAAATAGAAGCATGCTCCCAAACCGCATCTACTTCGGCGACAATTTATCCATCCTGCGAACGCTGCCCGCAGAATCGGTCGAGTTGATTTACATCGACCCGCCGTTCAACACCGGCAAAACCCAGGCGCGCACCCAGATCAAAACGGAACGTAACCAGAATGGCAACCGCACCGGCTTTGCCGGGCAGCGCTATGAGACCATCAAAGTCGGCACGCAGGCCTACGCCGACCTGTTCGACGATTACCCGGCTTTCCTTGAACCGCGCCTGGTGGAGGCCCGCCGTCTGCTGACGCCCAACGGCAGCCTGTATTTTCACATTGATTACCGCGAGGTGCATTACTGCAAGGTGTTGCTGGACGGCATTTTTGGGCGCGAGTCGTTTCTCAATGAGATCATCTGGGCTTACGATTACGGCGCTCGGACGCGGAAAAAATGGCCGGCGAAACACGATAATATTCTGTGGTATGCCAAAAACTCGCTGGACTACATATATAATGTGGATGACATCGACCGCATCCCGTACATGGCGCCCGGTCTGGTAGGTCCGGTTAAGGCGGAGCGCGGCAAATTGCCAACCGACACCTGGTGGCATACCATCGTTCCCACCAACAGCAAAGAAAAAACGGGTTACCCCACTCAGAAACCGCTGGGCATTCTGCGACGCATCCTGCGTGCATCGTCCAACCCGGACGGTACGGTCATGGACTTCTTTGCGGGCAGCGGAACTACTGGCGCTGCCTGCCTGGAGTTGGGGCGGCGCTTCATCCTGATTGACGACAATCCCCAGGCACTGGAAGTGATGCATAAACGCTTCGATAGCGCAGCCGAGATCGAATGGATTGGCATACCGGCCTAGCCCGACAGAACCGGTAGAAATTTGATGAAACCAGAACCCCTCACCGCCGCGCAGTTAATTGAACGCATGCGTGAAATGGCTAACCCGGAAAATGCAGCCGGGATGGCGCGCTTTGGCATCAATCCGGCCGATACCCTCGGCATTTCCATGCCGCAGTTGCGTGCGCTGGCGCGCGGGCAGCGCAACCATCAAACAGCGCAGGAATTATGGGCCAGCGGCATCCACGAGGCGCGCATCCTGGCAGCTCTGGTCGATGATCCGGCGCTGCTGACCGGTGCGCAGATGGAGGACTGGGTGCAGGATTTCGACTCCTGGGACGTGTGCGACCAGGTGTGTATGAACTTGTTCGACCGCAGCCCGCTGGCCTTCGCGAAAGCCAGCGAGTGGGCCGGGCGCGAGCCGGAGTTTGTCAAGCGGGCCGGCTTTGCACTGATGGCGTGCCTGGCGTGGCATGATAAGGGCGCGGCGGACCAGCGTTTTTTGGAATTTCTTCCGGTCATTCAACGCGAATCGACTGACCGGCGCAACTTTGTCAAAAAAGCCGTCAACTGGGCGCTGCGGCAAATCGGCAAGCGCAACCCGGCGCTCAATCAGGCGGCGATTATCGCAGCGCGTGAAATCCAGGCAATCGAATCGCCGGCAGCCCGCTGGATTGCAGCCGATGCGCTGCGCGAGCTCGAAAATTTACCTGCGGAGAAATTTAAACATTGAATCACGATAGCCCCATTCTGGAGTTCGACCCTGCCCGCAACGCCATCCTCGAACCGGACGGCGCCCCGACAAGCGAACCCGTTCCCGACCGCTGTGTTTTATGCTTTTTCCATGAGATTATCGAGCATCTGGTTGAACGACAGGTGCTGCGCCGCATCGGGCAGTTGAAGTCGGAGATCGGGCCGAACCCGCTCTATGTGCTCGAATATAATGGCACCCGATTGCTGGTGGCGCATCCCGGTGTAGGCGCGCCGCTGGCAGCCGGGTTTTTGGAAGAAATAATTGCCTTAGGTATTAACCGCTTTATCGTGACCGGCGGCTGCGGCGTGCTCGATCACGGCATTGCTGCCGGGCATCCCGTGGTGGTGACCAGCGCAGTGCGCGATGAAGGCACATCCTATCATTACCTGCCGCCTTCAAGGGAGGTGGCCGCCAGCCCGCACGCCTTGGCGGTGCTTGAGGCGGTATTGAAGGAACGCGGGCTGGAATACCGCACCGGAAAAACCTGGACTACGGATGCGATTTACCGCGAGACCGCGCGCCGCCGCGACCTGCGGGTGGCCGAGGGTTGTTCGATTGTCGAGATGGAGGCGGCGGCGTTGTTTGCAGTGGCGCAGTTCCGCGACGTCACGCTGGGACAACTGGTGTATGGCGGCGACCTGGTGGTGCCGGAGGGTTGGGATGGGCGCGGCTGGCACACACGCTCAACCGACCGCGAGTTGATGTTCTGGCTGGCGGTTGAGGCGTGTGTGAGGTTGGATTGAATGGACGCGTGTCACGTGCCAAGGGGGTAGCATGACAACAAAGAGCCATATGTCACTCTGAGCGAAGCGAAGAGTCTTCCGACTTACGACTAGATGCTTCGCTACGCTCACTCACAGAGTGCCCTGCGGGCAGCCATCGGACTTCGGCTGGCGCGTGCAAGTTGACTAATTAATCTTAACATCCACCCTGCGCAAAGCGCTCGAATTGTGTTTGCTTGTAGCGCAAACTTTAGTTTGCGTGGGCAAGCTGACAGCTTACCCTGCCAGCAGCGAACTAAAGCTCGCTCTACAAAGGGCAATGAGCAGGCATTAACCAGAGAGCCGCCTTTGCGAGGCGGCTCCTGTATTATTAGGCTGCGGCAACCTTATCGAATATCGAGGAGGGATGCCGCAGCCAGACGCTTACTACGATCTGTCATTCTAGCACCACCTCCTCTTCCATTGGGATGGCGGAGAAGGTTGACCTTGCGGTCAATGTATGGGTAGTATTGCATAAAAATTAAGGGATGTCAAGCGACAGAACCACACCTTGCAAGTGGGATGCGAGTCAGTGCAGGCGTTTTCAATCCCAGTCGCTGATCAGCAGAAACTTGAATGCATTGCCGTCTTGCTCGAAGGTGGCATTGGCCGTCAATACCTCCACCCAGGTCTTACCGGGTTTGAACGGCACCAGCTTGCCGTTGTCATCCACCAGCGTAATCACATCCGACTCGGCCAGCCGCTGCCACTTGACCGGCAGCACTTTCCCATCGCGCGCCAGGAAGGCCGGGCCGGTGCCTTGCATGTTGACCTCCAACAGCTCCACTTCGGGGCGCGGGTCGATGTCGGTGTGGCGCGCGTAGATGACCAACACATTTTCAAAAGCGATCGGCTCGCTGGTAGCTGCATCGGTCAACTGCTCATAAACCGGGTTATTACCGCTGAAATCATTGGCAGCATCTGAGAAACGCAGATACTTGCCGCTGGCTGCATCGTAATCCCAGCGGTTATAAATGGCGCTCGAAAAGCGCACATACACCTGCTCGCCGGGCTGGGCATCCACCGGAGCTTCCTGCTTGAACAACATCCCGTCCAGATTCTGGCGCGTATTATCCATGTCGCGTCGCTCCAACAGTCCCCGCAGAGCAGTGGTATTGCTGATCAAGTAGCTGTTGCTGCCTTCATTTTCTCGACAGATAGCCGGGCAGGTCCCCTCAGCCTCCAGGACCAACTGGCCGCCGAATTCGCTGGCCAACCGGTCATAGACCTGGTAGCTGGCGCTGCCAAAAACCAATACCGGTTTGTACGCCCGCATGAGGTTAATGTCAATCAACCGCCCGGAACGGATGGGACGCACCTTCTCGGCATCCTCGCCATAAAACAAGGCGGCAAAGCGCGTGGTGCCAAGCTCGCTGTAATATTCAAAAACGATGTCCGCATGTGAAAGGCCAAACTGCGGGCGCCCGGCGCGCGGCAGGTTTTGCACTTTGATCATAACTGGCCGGCGGTCCAGCAACGTCGGATCAGCCACTCTAAGCCCGGTTAGCGGGTTGACGTCCAGGGGGAAGTCGGCCGGTCCGAAACCTTCCAGCGGGTAAAGCGGAGTGGCGGTTGCCGTCACCTCAGGGAGTGGGATCTCCGTGGGGGTGGCTGTTGCCTGCGGCAGGAAGGCGGTCGCGGTTGGCGGTGCAGCAGTGGCCGAAGCAGCGGGCGTCGGCGTCGAGGTCACCCCACAGGCGGTCAGGAGGATGCTGAATAGGATGATCAAGACAAGCAGTCGAGGTTGTTTCATGTCCACTCCCGGTTCTCAATGCAAGCTTATCCCCTGGATGATACTGCCAAGTCGACCTTTTTGCAACCGCGAGGCCTAATCAACGTAAATTAACCAGAGAGTTGAACCTTGGTTTTAGAGATTCAAGAACAAAGATGAGCCAACCGGCGCGAGGGTATAATTTACCTCACGATGATCTCCAAGGCTAAAACCTGGTCGAAGTTTAAATCCGTTGCCACCGGACTGCTGATCCTGGCAGCGATTGCTTTGTTTGGCGTCTGGCTGATCCTGACGCCCGAGGGGCTGCTGGGGAAAGCCGATGCCATTGGCTATTCTGTTTGCCATCGGATTGCCGACCGGTCGTTTTTTATTGGCGGGCGGCAAACCCCGTTGTGCGCCCGCTGTTCCGGCATGTACCTTGGCATGTTGGCCGGTTTGCTGTTCCAACTGCCGTTCGGCCGGCGCACCCAGTTCCCACCGCTGAAAATTTCGATCCCATTGAGCATCCTGTTCATCGCCTTTAGCGTGGATGGGCTAAACTCCTTCATGCAATTTGTCCCCGGCGCTCCGCTGCTGTACGAGCCGACCAACCTGCTGCGTTTATTCACCGGAGCCGGGCTGGGGATGCTGGTGCCGCTCTATTTGCTGCCGGTTTTTCACCAGACGCTCTGGGATAAAAGCGAGGAACGTCCGGCGCTGGAACGGTGGACGCAAGCCGCAAGTTTGCTGGTTGTCATCGCGCTGGTTGCGTGGGCGGTATATTCCGAAATACCGGCGCTGCTGGTTCCCCTGGCGTTCCTGAGCGCATTGACGGTTCCGCTCATTCTGGGGATGTGCTATGCTTTATTATGGATACTGGCTTTCCATAAAGAGAACCGGTATGCCAGCTTAAAACAGGCATGGCGACCGCTGCTGGCGGGTTTAACCACGGCCATGCTGCAAATCGGGCTGATCGACCTGCTGCGTTATCGTTTTACCGGAACCTGGGCAGGGTTTCAATTGTAGGGTCATAACCCTGGAGGAGAAGTTATGCTGGAATTATTTGGGGTATTATCCGCATTTGGACTATCCGCCAGCGCCGGACTGAATGCTTATATCCCGCTGCTGGTGGTGGCGCTGCTGGCGCGTTTCACCGACCTGCTCAAACTGCAGCCGCCATGGGATGCACTGTCATCCTGGTGGACGATTGGGATTCTGGTGGTACTCTCCACTATTGAATTTTTTGCCGATAAATTTCCGGCGGTCAATCATGTCAACGATTTGATCCAATCGTTTGTCCGGCCGGCTGCCGGGGCGATCGTCTTTGCTGCCAGCGCCAATTTGGTCACAGACGTCCATCCGGTGCTGTCCCTCGGGTTGGGTCTGCTGGTGGCAGGCGGCGTGAACGCTGTTAAAACGCTGGCCGTGCGCCCGGCAGTTACAGCCACTACCGGCGGCGCCGGTAACGTGCCGGTCAGCATGGCAGAGGACCTGCTTTCGACCGTGGTGTCCATTCTGGCGGTGGTGGTGCCGGTGTTTATTGCCTGCTTGCTGGTGCTGGTTACTGCCTGGGTGATCTGGTTGATCTATCGGCGGGCCAGACGCGAACAATCAGCTTCCTAAGCGCCGCCAGCGCCGTAGTAGCTCGGGTCGGTGGGAGTCTGACCGGAGGGGTCCCAGACGTACACCCAATCGCCTTCCCTGGCCCACTGGAAGAGCCAGTTCGAGTCGCCCAGCGAGAAGTTAACGCAGCCGTGGGATTGTTCGTAACCAAACCAGGCGCGCCAGTATGCGCCATGCAGCGCGCGCGCCTGGTCATAGTACATCGTCCAGGGCACGTCTTGCAGGTAATAATAATCGGAGCGGTCGGGTTCGAATGCGCCGGACATGGTCTCGGTGGCTTTTTTGGAGTAAATCTGAAACAGGCCGGGTTGAGTAAAAAACGGTTCGACGCCGGTCGCCACCAGGGTGGCAAATATTAGCTGGTTGTTTTCGTACACCGAAACGGTCTGGTCATACAGGTTGACTTCGATCCAGCGGCCGTTGGTAACACCTTCAGGTGGGGTGGTGTTGATCCGCACCTGACGGATGTAGCGGCGTTCGACCCACTGCCCGGGTCCGATCATATACCAATCGGTTTTGTCCGCATTCTGCACGCTGTAGATCTGCACCACATCTTCACGTAGGAGTGCTTTTTCCAGCAATACGGCAGAATAGGTGGGGGCGGCGCGCACCTCGGCGGTATCCACGATCCAGCCAAAGGAGTTACGCGGCGTGCGGCTAAAAACCAGACCTTGAAAGTCGGTGTAGGCCACCGGGGAGGCGCGCATCCATTCGCCGCTGCGCAGTTGCACGTAAGGTTTATTGTTGAAATACCCGACGTTGATAAAGGAGACGTAACGCAACTGGCCGGGGTCGATGTAGCGCACCGGGTTGACCTGCTGGGTGGCATCTTCGAAGGTGGTGTAAAGCGGCGCCTTTTCGGTAACATCCAGGTTGATGCGGGCGATCGATACCGGGCTGGTGTTGAGTGCCGGGTCGGGTTTGACCGCCGGCAGCGGGCGCGCTGGCACGGTCAGCCCGATTTTGGCCATTTCAGCTAACCGGGCAGAAGGGCCTAACGCCAGGCAGTCGCCCGGGTCAACGGGGTAGGCGTCCGGCAGACACAGCGGTTGGGCCGTGTAGGGTTCAACGGATTGCGCTCTGGCAGGCAAAAAGCTGAGCAGGGTAACGGCTAAGGCAAATAAAAGGCTTCGAACCCATAATTTAATTGCACGCTGCATGCAAATATCCTTGAATATTTCTAAAAGAACATAAAATGTGAAGCAATTTTACCCCAATCTATTATTCGTAGGTTGGGTTGAGGAGGTGGGAGGGATTCGCCCGATTCATGAGAAATTCCCCCGAAACCCGACAATGAACCATTCGCGCGTTGTTGGGTTCCGGGCTGCGATTGTCTGTTGTGAGCTATCCGATTGAAGCGCCCTCACTCGCAGAGTGCCCTGCCCACAGGGCACCCTGTGGGTGTGGGCAACCCAACCTGCGAAAACTATTTTTATGGCGCTAAGTTCTCTTGTGGCGCAAACTTGCAGTTTGCGCACGGGGCTGTCCCAAAAGCGGGCGGGCGTGGAAACCCGCCCCTACCTGCAGGGGATGGGTTCCACCCCATCCCGCATATGTGGTGGAATAAATGACAAATTTATTCTTTTGAGACAGCCCCGCTACACAATGCGCAGGGTGCGGCTCTTTGCGTTCACGCTGTTCGCTTGCGGTGACATTGCGGTGTGCTGTCATTGCAAATGAAGCCGAGCGGAATGAAGCAATCCGAGCCAGATTGAAAAAATCAGATGTCTTTAGGACTGACGCAGATTGCTTCAGGCACACCAAAAAAAAGCGCCCGGTGCTACATCGCAATGACAAACACGAATGCCCCCACATTAATGTTTTCTCAATTCCCTTCCGAATCTCGTGTAAGTGCGTATAATTCGCGCGAGGATTATTTTTCCATGACGCTTGAACAACTGCCTGCTGAGCATCCCGGATTTTGGCGATCCTGGTTGATCGCTGCCCGACCCAAGACGCTGCCTGCTGCGGCCGCGCCGGTGATTCTGGGGTCAGCAGTGGCTTTTGCAGAAGACGGCTTCCGCCTGGGTCCGGCGCTGGCTGCACTGGCAGGCGCGCTGCTGCTGCAGATTGGCGCGAACTTTGCCAACGATTACTTCGATTACAAAAAAGGCGCTGACACTACTGCCCGCCTGGGACCGCTGCGGGTGACGCAATCCGGGCTGCTTAGCGCATCTCAGGTGATTGGCGGCATGATCGTAGTCTTCGGCCTGGCAGCATTGATCGGCGGCTACTTGATCGCGGTCGGCGGTTGGCCGGTGGCGGTGATTGGCTTTTTGTCGATCATGGCAGCGCTGGCATACACCGGCGGGCCGTACCCGCTGGGCTACAACGGCCTTGGCGAAGTTTTTGTTTTCATTTTCTTTGGCCTGGCAGCCACCTGCGGCACCTATTTTGTTCAAACAGGTATGGTCAGCGCCGCAGTTTTGTACGCCGCCATTTCGGTTGGACTGCTCATCTGCGCAATCCTGGTGGTCAACAACCTGCGCGACATCGAAACAGACCGCGCCTCAGGCAAGCGCACCCAGGCAGTGCGGCTGGGCGAGCGCGGTACACTGCGCGAATACAACACGCTGCTGGCGTTGGCTTATGGGGTGCTGGCTTTTGCCGCATTGACCCGCGCCGTCAGTCCGTGGGCGCTGTTGGCATTTGGTTCCGCGCCAAAGGCGTTTTCGCTGGCGCGTCAGGTTGCAGTTACGCGCGGGCGCGAACTGAACCGGCTGCTGGGCGCAACCGGCCAACTGGTACTGCTGTTTTCAGTCCTCTACAGCGTTGGCCTGGTGGTTAGCGGCTTCCTGCGCTGATTAACTGACAAACAACCAGGGACAAAGCTTGCGTTCCAGCCAATCCACCGCGAAATACAACCCCAGCCCGAGAAGGCTCATGGCAACCACCCCGGCGTACATGGCCGGATAGTTGAAGAGTGTGTTTCCATTTAAGTAAATATAGTACCCCAGCCCCTTTTGGGTGGCAAAAAGTTCCGCAATATATAACACAGCTACCGCAGTTCCAACCGACTGACGCAGTGCGGTCAAAATGCCAGGGATACTTGCAGGCAAATATACAAAGCGAAACAGCGCCATGCGGCCAGCGCCCAGGCTGCGCACGCTGCGAATCAACTCCGGGCGCAGGCCAGCGGCCTGGTCGCGCACCAGCACCAGAATCTGAAAAAACAGAATCAGGAAGATGATAACGATTTTGGGGAAGTCGCCGATGCCAAGGAAAAGCAGGACGATCGGCACAAAGACCACCTTGGGGATCGGGTAGAGGATGTAGATCAGGGGCGCGAAAAAATCATTGGCGCGTTTGGACTGACCGAGCGCCAAACCGGCCGGGGCTGCCAGCAGGATGGATAACAGCGTACTGGCAATCACCCGCCACAGACTGGCCAGAAAGTGACCGGCCAACCCCTCATTCATTTCTTCGATGAAAGCCGCTCCCACCTGAATGGGTGTGGGCAGAATTGGCTGATTGACCAGCATGGCGGCGATTTGCCAGATGAACAGGAGAGCAAGGGTAGCCAGCAGCAGGTCGCGACGCTTCATGCAATCTCCAGTTTGGCCCGCAGGGAGCGGCAAAGGGCTACATATTCATCTGATTCCCGGTAACCGGGCTGCAGGATGTCAGGATTTTCGATGATTTGCGGATGGGTGTTGGGCGGCAAATTGAGCAATAAAATGTGCTGGCCCAGCACCGCAGCTTCCTCGATCGCATGGGTGACGGTCACCAGCGTCAGACCGGTCTCATGCCACAATTCCAACACCAGACGCTGCAGACCCTCGCGGGTGGGCGCATCCAGCGAAGAAAAGGGTTCGTCCATCAGTAACAGATCGGGCCGCAAGGCCAGCGTGCGTGCGATGGCCGTGCGCTGACGCTGCCCACCCGAAAGCTGCCCCGGGAATTGTGCGGCCTGGGGCAGTAAGCCAAGACGTTTCAGCCAGGGTTCCACATCCATCGTGCGGGTATAGTCTTTCGGAGCATGCACGCCGTCCGGACCGTAGTAATTGCGCACCCGCAGCCCCAGGCGGGCGTTTTCACGCACGGTCGCCCAGGGCAACAGGCCGTAATCCTGAATGATCAGCCCGGTTTGCGGGCGTGGACGATTGAGATTCTGCCCGTCCACGCGCACCGCACCAGAGCCTGGTTTTACCAGCCCGGCCAGAATGTTCAGCAGGGTGCTTTTACCGCAACCGGAAGGCCCGAGCACCGCCCAGGCTTCGCCGCGCGCAGCGCTCCAGCTGAAATCCTGGAAAACCGGCGCACCGTGACCGTAACCGAAGGTCAGGTGCTGGACTTCGATCATGTTGTTTAGGGCAGCAGGCTGCCGTTGACGTTATCGGCGTAGGAAAGATCAACCGAGAGGTAACCTTTGGCCTTCACCCATTCCAGCACGTCCAGGAATTGGGCCTCGGTCGGTACGCCTTTGGTCGGGTAGGTTGGCACTTTGAACGTCTCGGCCAGCGGCGCAGGCACCATCTTCTGATCGACCATCAGCGAAGCATATTTTTGAGGATCCTTATTGATCAATTCAACGGCTTCTTCGACGGCAGCCAAAAACGCTTTGACAGCCTCCGGATTGGCGTCGATGAAGGCTTTGCTGAAGGTGATAATACTGAAGCTGAATTCCGGGTGGGCGGTATCGTCCAGCGCAGTGACCGCATCCGATTGTTTGGCCAGGGTAACGAACGGCTCGGGCAGAGTGGCGGCTTTCAACTCGCCACTGGCCAGCAGCGACATGCGGTCGGGGATTTTGGGAACGGCCACAAAATTCATATCGGCGGCCGCGAAGCCTTCTGCGGTCAGCAGCCGGTCGGTGAGATATTCGATAATCGTGCCCTGAGAGATACCAATCGGTTGGCCTTTCAAGCCCTGCGCGTCGGTGATGCCGCTGTCTCTGCCAGCCATGATCGAGAACAGCGCCTGGTCAGCGGTGGCGGCGCGGGCATAACGCACTGCCTGCACCTGGATTTTTTCCTGGTTGAGGAACATGACCGAGGTCAGCTCATTCATGATGGCGTCGGTCTGACCGGCGGCGATCAGTTGATCGCGCTCCGGCGCCGAACTGACCGGAATGATCTCGACGACCAGATTGTGTTTGGTGTAAAGGCCTTCCTGCTGCGCCACGACCATGGGCAGGACATCAAGCACGGGTAAGAGCGCTACTTTGATGGTGGTCGGAGCAGCGGGTTGGGTCGGTCCACAGGCAGCCAGCAGTACGCTGGTCAATAGCAAAATGGACAGCAAGACAGGAACAGATTTTTTGACCATTGGATTTCCTTCGATGTGAAGTAGAGTTTGCGTGGGGGTTTAATCCACCCCGATTATACCTTTCTCAGAAATTTTTGAAAGGGACGCGGGCAGTTTGCCCTACGGTCACGCGGGATTAAGCCTGCGTGGACAAACTAAAGTTGTATTGCGCAAACCTCCGGCTTGCGCGGCGAAACATGGTTCTCGATTGCGCAGGCATTCAGCCTGGGTGGACAAACTAAAGTTTGCCCTACATTTTTGTGTTACGCAAACTTGTGCCTTGCGCGGTGAAACATGGTTCTCGATTGCGCAGGCATTCAGCCTGCGTGGACAAACTAAAGTTTGCCCTACATTTTCGTGTTGTGCAAACTTGTGGCTTGCGCGGCGAAACATAGTTCTCTTTTGCGCAGGCATTCAGCCTGCGTGGACAAACTAAAGTTTGTCCTACGTCAACTAAACATAAAAAATAAGGTCAAATTTCTGCACATAATCAACAAAGGCATGCTACAATCTTTATGTCCCAACTACAAAACGGAGGTGAATATGTCAACCCTGAAGACCACCTTGACCGGGTATACCGGCTATCGAGGTCGCGAGGGCCACTACGCATTCCTGCTGCACCGGATCACCGGGCTGGGAACCGTATTGTTTCTCGTCATCCACATCATCGACATTGCGCTGGTTTATTTGTCTCCCAAAGGCTTTTTGGACGTGATCGCCTTATACCAGACCACGCTCTTTGGCATCGGAGAGATAGCCCTGGTATTTTGCGTGTTCTTCCACGGCATCAATGGCCTGCGGATCGCTTATTTCGATATGCGCAAACCGGCCAACTGGTCGATCGAAACCGAGCGCAAATCCACGCGAATCACGCTGATCGCCACGCTGATCTTGTGGCTGCCCGCCACTTTCTTTATGGCACGCAACATCCTCATCCATAATTACGGCCTGTTTGGCGGGTAGGAGGAAGAAATGACTGCGACTTCTGAACAAATTCGCCGGGTGAAAGTTCGACCCAATTATGATCATATAGCCTGGAAGTGGATGCGTTATTCGGCGGTGCTGCTGATCCCCCTGGTCTGGTTCCATTTGATTCTGCAGGACGTGATCGTTGGGGTGCACGCCATGGACCTAGACTACGTTGCCCAGCGCTGGGCGAACATCGGTTGGCGGGTTTACGACGCGCTGCTGCTGGGTTTCGCCATGGCGCATGGAATGAACGGCGTGCGCCAGGTAGCCAATGATTTTATTAAAGGTGAGCGCGCCCGCACGATTATGAGCTGGGCACTGTTCATTTTTTGGCTGGCCATTACCGCAATTGGCGCCGCGGCGTTGATTGGCGGCGTCCGGCAAGATTTTCCATTGAATTAACCTGGAAAGGCTGCTTCCATGACCCAAACCCATGTTTTTGATGTCATCATTGTTGGCGGCGGCGGGGCCGGCTTGATGGCTGCGTTGAATGCCTCGCGCACTGCCAAAACCGCTGTTTTAAGCAAGCTGTATCCCACCCGCTCGCACACCGGCGCTGCCCAGGGCGGCGTTGGCGCTGCGCTCGGAAACCTGGAGGAAGATCACTGGGAATGGCACGCTTTTGACACGGTCAAAGGCAGCGATTACCTTGGCGATCAGGATGCGATCGACTTTATGTGCCAGGAGGCGGTGCAATCGGTCTATGACCTGGAGCACGCTGGCCTGCCTTTTTCACGCACCCCGGATGGAAAGATTGCCCAGCGGCCGTTTGGCGGCCATACCAACAATGTCACCAAAAAACCGGTGCGCCGCGCCGCGTATGCTGCTGACCGCACCGGGCATATGATCCTGCAAACGTTGTATCAGCAGTGCATCCGCAACGGCATCAATTTCTACGACGAATTCCAGGTGCTCGACCTGTTGCTGCAAGACGGTGTCACTGCCGGCGTGGTGGCGGTTGAGCTGGCGACCGGCGAACTGCATGTGTTTCACGCCAAGGCAGTCGTTTTTGCCACCGGCGGTCACGGGCGCATGTGGGACATTACCTCCAATGCCTACGCTTACACCGGCGACGGCGTGGCGGTCACGCTGCGGCGCGGCATTCCCGCCGAAGATATGGAATTTTTCCAATTCCACCCGACCGGCATCTATAAACTTGGCATTTTGATCACGGAGGCAGTACGCGGCGAAGGCGGCGTTTTGTTCAACGACAAGGGCGAGCGCTTCATGGAGCGCTATGCCCCGTCCATCAAAGACCTGGCCTCGCGCGACGTGACCAGCCGTGCGATTTATCTTGAAGTGAAGGAAGGGCGCGGCATCCAGGGCAAGAACTACGTTTACCTCGACATCCGCCCGGAAACGGTCAATTTATATGCAGAGAAAGACGGGCGCACCAATCCCGACGGCAGCCCTTACCGCGTCACAGCCGAGGAAATTCTGGCCAAAATTCCGGATATTGCGGATTTCTGCAAGACGTACCTCGGCGTGGACCCGGTCAAAAGCCCGATGCCCATCCAGCCGACAGCCCACTACGCCATGGGCGGAATTCCCACCGATAAATACGGTCAGGTGGTAGTGGATGCGCAGAACACCATCCTGCCGGGGCTGTACGCCGCCGGGGAGTGTGCCTGCGTTTCGGTGCACGGCGCCAATCGCCTGGGCACCAATTCGCTGGTTGATTTGATCGTGTTTGGCAAGCACGCTGGACTGAAGGCAGCGGAATATGCCAATGGCGCCGACCTGCCGGTCGTGCACGGCGACCCGGCTGACTTTGCGCGCCAGCAAATTGACCGGTTGATGAATGGCAGCGGCAAAGAAAAAGCTGCCAACCTCGGCCGCGAGCTACGCAAGGTGATGTCCGATGACGTCGGGGTCTTCCGTACCGAGGAAGGTCTGGCGTCGGCGGTGGAGAAGGTCAAGGAACTGCGTGAGCGCTTCAAGGAGGTCAAGGTTGGCGATACCAGCAAAATATTCAACACCGAGCTGCTCAATACCTGGGAGTTGGGAAACCTGTTCGATCTTGCGCTGGTGACCGCGGTAACTGCGCTGGAACGCAAGGAATCGCGCGGGGCGCACGCCCGTGAGGACTTCCCGAAGCGGAATGATGAGAACTGGCTCAAACACAGCTTAGCCTGGATGGACGGGGGCCAAATACGCCTGGATTACAAGCCAGTGGTGATCACCAAGTACGTACCCAAAGAACGGGTTTATTAATCAGGAGGCCGTTATGGAAATTCGTTTACGCGTCTTTCGCTTCCAGCCAGAAAAAGATCAACGCCCGCGTTATGACGTTTACACCATTGAAACTGATCCGACCGAACGCATCCTTGACCTGCTCGAACACGTGCGCGGAGATATCGATGGCAGCCTGGCATTCCGTCGTTCGTGCGCGCACGGCGTGTGCGGTTCTGACGCCATGCGCATCAACGGGCACAACCTGCTAGCCTGCAAGGTGCTGGTAAAAGATCTGGGCACCAGCGAGATCACGGTGGAACCGCTGCTTGGTCTGCGGGTGATCAAAGATTTGATCGTGGACATGGGTCCGTTCCTTGAACATTACAAGTCGGTGATGCCGTATTTTATCAACGATGACATCCCGGCGGATGGCAAAGAGTTTCTGCAGTCGCCGGAGCAGCGCGCGCGCTTTGATGACACCACCAAATGCATCATGTGTGCAGCCTGCACCACATCCTGCCCGTCGTTCTGGTCGAATACAGAATATGTTGGCCCGGCAGCGATCGTCAATGCGCACCGGTTTATTTTCGACAGCCGCGATACAGGTGCGGAGAAGCGTCTGGAAGTGCTTAATGAGCAGTTTGGCGTGTGGCGTTGCCGCACCGCCTTCAACTGCACCGAAGCTTGCCCGCGCGAGATCAAAATTACCCAGGCCATTGCCGAGGTCAAGCAGGTGCTCACCAGTGGGAAGCTTGAATAGCTTTGCTTGGATTGGAAAATAGAAAAAACGGACGGGTCTGGCGACCCGTCCGTTTTGTTTTTATGGTTTTGTAGGTGGGTTAGAGGAGCGGCGAATGGTACCCAATAAAAAAACCTTTGTAGCCCCGAAAACCAACAACTTGAATGATCAAACACCGTTTGCTATTCTAGAAGTCGGGTTTCGGGGCTTTAGAGATGAATCACCTTGTGGGGTACCTCACTGCCCCTCAACCCGACCTACCACTGATATTTATATATTGGTCGGAAAGGCAGGTGCATCGCTCCTTAATGCGTCGATGATGTGGGCCAACCTGTCCACTCAGGAGCAACGCACCCGATGTTTTTGACCTATACGTCGTGCCTCAAAATAAAGTGTTACCCGAAGTCAATCGCATATTGCGCTCAGAATCTGTATAATGAATATGGACCGTCTCGGCATTCGAGGCGAAAGGAGGCTGACATGTATGTCTCCATTTTGACCGGGCGCGTTGCGAAAGAAAATTGGGTTCCGCTCGAGCGTTCCTTTGAGAGGGAAGTGACCAAACATCCGCCGGCAGGGTTGATGGACGCTTATCTGGTGCAAAGCGAGGATGACCCAACCGCCTGGCAGGTAGTGTCCATTTGGGCGACAAAGATGGACTTCAAGAACTATAAAACAGCCGAACAAACGGACGTATTTGTGGAGTTGCTGTGCGATGGCGGCACGGTTCCTCACCGGCTCGGCTTTGTTGCTGTAGGCCGGTACGAACGCGTCTGAACGTCCTTCCTGACCGTATGCATCCATTGCTAAAGCGTTTGATGGCGCTCGAATCTGAGACGGGTTATCAGACTGACCCGGCACCCGGTGAGGATAGCTTCCTCGTTATCCCCGGTAACCTGCCGGTCTTGTTGTCGGCGCCGCACGGCGCTGCCCATTGGCGCAACGAGCGCTACAAAGAAGAAGATGAGTACACCTCTGGGCTGGCGCGTCTGATTGGCGAGAGCACCGGCGCACATGTGATCTGCGTCCACCGCCGCTCGTCGACCGACCCGAACATGGATGTGGATGCTCCATACAAAGCTGCCCTTAAGGAAATCGTCCGGCTGCGCAATCTCAGGATTGTGCTGGATATCCACGGCTGCAAGCCGGAAAACGGTTTTGGCATTGCCCTTGGCACGATGAAGGGAGCGAGCTGCCCGCGCCACCGGCCGGTCATTCTCCAGATCCTGAACAAGCAAGGTTTTTTGGAAAGCAGTGCCGGTCTGGCTGGTTTAAATGTGGATAAAAAATACCCGGCGATGGGAGAAGATTCACGCGAACCGGTTACCCGGTTTGTCTGGGAAAAACTTGGCCTGTCGGCTGCCCAATTCGAAGTGAATGCCCACCTGCGGGTGGTTCAGCGACTGCCTGGGGCAACCATGCCTGAACCGTTCGCCGGCGACCCTGAAGGGATTCTGCATATGATTGCTACGCTGGCTGCCCTAGTCAAGGCATTGGCAGTTATCTAAGCATACTCAAAGGTTCCATTTTCCGGGTTACAATTAAGCGGTGTACATCCCGCAGCTGAAAGGTGACCCATGGCCGACCCGAAATGGCTGAGTTGGGTGCAGCAAGTCCAGGCATTGGCGCAGGACGGCCTGGCTTACACTCAAAACCCCTTCGACCTCGAACGCTATCACGCACTGCTATCCGTCGCGGCGCGCATTATTGCTGAGTATTCCACCCAGGATTTTGAAAAAGTGGACGGGCTATTCACCCAGCAAGCGGGTTATGCCACTCCGAAACTGGACTGCCGCGGCGTGGTCTTTCGCGATGGCAAGCTGCTGCTGGTCAAAGAGCTATCTGACGGCGGCTGGACGCTGCCCGGCGGCTGGGTGGATGTTGGCGAGCCGCCTTCGCTGGCGGTAGAACGCGAAGTGTGGGAAGAGTCGGGTTACCGCGTCAAAGCGCGTAAATTGCTGGCGCTGGATGACCGTTCCAATCCGCGCCATGCGCATCCCCCGTATATCTTTCATACCTATAAGATGTTTGTGTTGTGCGAACTGATCGGCGGGGAACCCGTTGTCAGCATTGAAACCGGCGGCGCTGAATTTTACAGTGAGGATGAGATCCCAACGCTTTCGATCATGCGCACCTCCACCGAGCAAATTCAACGTATGTTTGCCCATTATCGCAATCCGCATCTGCCCTGTGAATTCGATTGACAAACATCTTTATGCACAATCCGAGACTTATCCCCCGTTGGATTCCCAGCCTGTTTGTTTTATTTGCCGTTCTGGTTCTAACCGCTTGTCAGCCCACTGGCGAACCCCCGGTCGTTTCGATGGATTCGACCTCACTGGTCGAAACATCCGTTGAACTGACCCAACCTGCTCCTGAAAGCACGCCCACCAGCATGACGCCAAGTGCAACACCGGCTTACCTGGTGTCACTGACGGAACTGAATGGGCAGAAAATCGTTTTTTCACACCCGTGGAGCGGCGAAACTGCAAATTTGATCGACCAAATGGTCGACAGCTTCAACCAGAGCAACGAGTGGGGCATTCACGTCATGGTGCGGCGAGCCGGTTCGAGCATGGCGCTGGCGGATCAGGTTGAAGGTGACAGATTGGATGCAGATTACCCCCAGGTGGTGGTTGCCCCCTCCGAACACCTGCTTTCCTGGCTGGAAAACAGCGGTTTGGTGCGCCCGCTTAACGACTTGATTGCCGACCCTTATTTTGGTTTGACCGAACAGCAGCGCGCTGACTTCCCCCTGGTTTTCTGGCAGCAGGATCAAGCGGGCGGCAGCCAGGTTGGCATCCCGGCGCTGCGCGACATCCCGGTTATTTTCTATAACACAACCTGGGCAGCCGAACTGGGTTTTACCGAACCGCCGGCCACTGCGGATGACTTCAAGACCCAGGCTTGCGCGGCGGCATTTGTCAACGGCCACGACCGTTTTGCGGCCAATGACGGTACTGGCGGCTGGATTGTAAATACTGACGGCCTGGTGGTCTATACCTGGCTCAAATCTTTTGGTTTGAAGGATGAACTGGCCGGTGACCCGCTGCAGTTCCACTTCGACCAACTGGTGACGCAAACTACCTTTGCCTTTGTCCGATCCATGGTAGATGAAGGATGTGCCTGGTTTTCGCGAACGACCGCATCCAACGAATATTTTGCCAACCGGCAGGCTCTGTTCTACACTGGCAACCTGACCGACCTGACATTGCAGGCAAAGACGAACACCCGTTTGGAAAGTCAGGATAGCTGGACGATTCTACCGTTTCCGGCTGGTGATCGGCCGGTGACCGTTGCCGGCGGTTTATCCTACGGGGTGCTGCGCAGCAGCGAGGTCCAGGAGGCTGCCGCCTGGCTATTTGTGCGCTGGATGAGCCTGCCTGAAAATAGCGCCAAACTGCTTGTTGCTGGCGGCGGTTTGCCGGTTAGCGCGGCGTCAGCTGAACTGGCCAGGACGCAAATGGGCAGCAATCCGCTCTGGACGTCGACTTTGCAGTGGATACCGACCATGCAGTCCGCCCCGCCGGTTGCCGGCTGGCGCATTGCCCGCTTTGTGCTGCAGGATGCTTTCTGGCAGTCGCTGCAAAGTTTTGTGCCGCTGGAAGATATCCCATCGATTCTCGAGCAGCTTGATGCGACGATTGTCGAAGTACAAGCTCAACAAGGGCAATAATTCGCTTATATGAATAAGGCATAGCTGGCCCCCAGGTTATCATGGAGGCCAGCAAGGCTGTGCCCTGTCCGCACTCACAGAGCACCCTTCGGGCGGGACAATCTACGATTGAGCCTATTGAAGGGCAGTTCGCCGTACTACCGGGGCTTCGACAGGCTCAGCCACCGGGATAACAGCCACAAAAAAGAGGCGACGACGGGATTTGAACCCGTGATCAGGGTTTTGCAGACCCTTGCCTTGCCACTTGGCCACGTCGCCTGGAATGCCTGGATTTTAGCGTACAAAGACAGTTTGGTCAAGGAAACGAATGAGGGTGTTGAAAAAGAAGATATGGATTGATCTTTTAGTTGAGCTATGATTCAATAAAGGTAACCTTGAGGAGGTGGGCGAAATGGAGCGACAGCGATTTGTCGAAACCGGCAGCAACTCTTTCTAT
>Ga0310040_1000103_pt1 | contig 103371 bp, 90 predicted proteins | sample EPASupsiteHSE623_FD_200237 | JGI IMG/M metagenome (GOLD analysis project Ga0310040, IMG submission 200237) | Bioremediated contaminated groundwater from EPA Superfund site, New Mexico - Sample HSE6-23 (v2) (version 2) | ecosystem: Environmental > Aquatic > Deep subsurface > Groundwater >...
CATAGTCCCAAAAGGGTGACTGCCTTTACTGCCCATATCAGGTTAGCAATGGCGGATCTTAGATGTCAGGTTTTTCATCGGCCTCGTATGAGCCCCATCCTGAGGCTCATGAGCGTTTAGGGGGTGGTAGTTGACATGGCAGAAATAAGCCTATGAGGTCAAAACATCTCAAAATTTTTATATACATTCAGCTTCAACTTGTTATAGGATTCAATATGAATGCTAAAATATTCTTTATAGTGACAGTGCTGGCCACACTCATGGTTTGGCCTGTCTCATGCCAGACGAGCTCTGGTCAGGACATAAATCAGGATGCATCCAATGTCTTCCAGGGAACAGCGACAAACTCCAACGTGACTCAGAGCAATGAACAGATCGCAAATCAGGCAGGATCTGCAACCACAAGCATTCCACCTATGGACAATGCTTCGCCATCAAGCCAGGCTGGAACCATTGGCGGACTCACAGGTGCGACGTCTAACCAGAGCTTGAGTCAGAACGCAAGCCAGACGGTCACCATCGAGAACTACATCTCAAGCCAGCCAGCTACCCAACTGACATCAGAAGAGAGGACTGTCATCACGTCCACGACTGAGCAGTTCCTTACTAGCTACCCGACCAGCGGCATGTTCATCATGCCTGTGAGCGATCTGGATACACTTGTACCCCAGAACAGCGCCAGCTTCTTCGTTCTTGATGTGAGCCAGCAGAATGCCTGGTCCAGCACCACAACTAATGTCGTGCGCATACCTTTACCATCGCTAGTGTCAAGGCTCAGTGAGATACCAGTGGGAAAGGCTATAGTTGTGGTGAGTGATAACCAGATAGATTCGGCAGTGGCCATGACAATACTCAGGATGTACGGCTACAACGCCTGGATGGCTCAGACGGGGGCCTGCTTACCTGCTGGACTGGGAGTCTCTGGCGCAGTGGCTCAGGGGACTGTCACCGGCTATGCGGGCACGATACAGTCAGGAAGCACCACTGTCACTAATTACTAGACTTTCGCAACTATCGTTTCCATCCATGAGCTCTCGGGCTCATGGCTCTATTTTATCTCTGGCATCATATGCCTGGATCATGCGCCCTATCTGGCTGCAAGCAGGGTCTTCTGCCTGCTTACTTATAAGGAATGAGCATAATGCATCTCTGGATGGCATGTGCAATGAGAACTGGTACTATCCTTATCCTGGTGCTTTTGCTGGCCTGCCCGGCCCTGGCCGCGCATGAGAGGCTGGCGGTCGGCCATTTTAATGTCTCATTTGATATGAACACAACTCAGAAGTACACTATAAGCACCGAGAGCCCCAGCACTGGAAATCTCTATGGTGAGGTGAGTTTTGTCAGGAACAACATCACTATCAATGGCGAGGACGGCTTCATCTGGATAGTCCTCACCGAGTACAGCGTCGGCATGGACGCGAGCATCAGCGCCGACAGGAGCATAGTCGCGAGCACACTTCAGGCTGCAGGGTCTGATTCGCCCAAGATCTACCAGCCGGCCATAGATGGCCATCCTGGATATCTGGGCTCGAGCCGCTTCCCCTCAGGCGAGGTGCTCGTCTGCGCAAGCTACTCTCCCGATGCTGTGGTCCAGTCAGGCAAAACTCTTGGCAGGGTCAACTGCCGGGTATTATCCAATGTTCCCTGGGAGGTCATCAGGGATATGCTAAACTCACTGCATGTGGAGTTTTCCAGAGATGAAGCGAAAGCGGCCTGGTAGCTCAAGGGTACGTCGAAAGCGCCAAAATTAATAATTTTATCCTTCATAAAGGCGATTTCATCATCTAGAGCCTCATAGAGGATTCATATAACATTGAGGTGATGTCTACATAAAAATTACCTATTAATATACAGGGGTAGATAGTGGGTGATTGGAGGAATTACAATTAGCATGATCAAACTGGCAATGATAATCATGGCTTCTGGGCTGCTCTTCGCCATGGGCATGGCAATGGCCGCAAGCCCTGATGATGTAATAGGGGAGAAGTCCTGGAAGGCAGAGTACACTGGAACTGGACCCAGCACACCCTGGCAACTCGCAGATGAGGATACCAAGCTTCAGGTAATGTCCTCAGCAGCTCATGGATCTGCGCCAAGGCAGCAGGTGCCTGGCTTTGGGTATGAGGACTCACAGTCATACGGCGGCATCCAGTCGTCAACCTCTGAGCAGCAGATGCCCGGATATGGATCTTCTGAAGCATATGGCGGTTATGACGGCGGCTACGGCAATGGCTATGGCGGTTATGATGGCGGCTATGGTGGCAGCTATGACGGAGTTCAGTCATCAACCTCCGAGCAGCAGGTAGCAGGCGGCATGTGGGGCAAGGGCAAGAAGAACCATGACTGGCTCTCCCCTGGCGGAGTAGCAACTGTGCACAACTACGACTGGTACTACCCAAAGAAGACCCACTACTACAGCTGGTATCCAACCACCTACTACTCTACCTGGTATTACCCGAAGACCTATCACTACAGCTGGTATGAGCCCGTTGTCTACAATAGCTGGGACCCATGGTGGGCCACCAATGTCTACGGAACTTATACTACAACCTATTACTGGAGCAGCAGCTGGGGCTGGTAGATCTATAGAAATTGCCGTAGTAGAGATGCTCTGGCCGGGATGGGGTAATGCTCAGGGGATGGGGTAATGCTCAGGAGTTGTTCTGAGCTTGCTTAATCCCTGGAACTTCATCCCAGGCTCGATTGAGTTCTGGCCAGAGCCCGGCAGCGGCCTGCCTCGTGGGGGGGCAAAGTCTCTTAAAAGCAATATATAGGGCAGACCGCTGCCATCCAGGAGGGCGTCTCCTGCCGCATCTTCTTTTCTTTTGAACCCTCATCTCTTGAATATCGAGCTCTGCTTTTTTTCAGCTCTCATCTATCATGCAGAATGCTCTTCATACTCCTGGCCTGAAATTTTTATTCCGCTTTTAAGCTTCAACTCTATCTCTTTGGATATGGGAAAATTTCCGTTCCTGGGATCTCCGGACCTTCTGATGGCCATCATGAGCTGATCATAGCTTATCCCCAGGGACTGGTGATCCAGCACAATAGATGTGGTGACTGCCTGGCCGTCGGCCACAATCACAGTCATCATCAGCCTTGCCACTCCATCCAGGACGTTGATGAAGAAGTAGGATGAGCCTCGCAGCTCAGGCAGGCGCTTTTTAAGGCGCTGATATCCATCAAGAGATCGAACCTCTGTCAGGCTGAAGGCTTCATCTATGGATAGGTCGAACCTGGCCTTGCTCAGGTCGAAGAGCGTTCTTTGACTTTGCATTTGGTCTATATCGATACCGTCATTCATTGATATACTTTTACGGGACAATATCTATTAAAATTTTTGGTATGTGGCATCTGGCAAAATCATAGATTACTGCCATAAGAATGCCCTGACCGGAGAGCGACTTGGAGACCTCATAGGTAAGCAGGCAGGAGCCCCCTCTCCTTTAGGTGAGGGGAGGAATGCCGTACCTGCTCCAATATACCGATATCATGAAATATCATATATAATATAATACCTGCCTGAAATGGCTGAATGCATCTACACGGTCAATTGCAAAATGGCACCAACTCAGGAACAGATGTCCGAGATAGAGGACACTCTAAAAGCGTTCGCTGATGCTTGTATTTGGATCAATTCCAATGTAGATGACAGGATACGTAACCGGGTAATAATTCACCACTTCGCGTATAAGGATGTTCGAGCTAAGTTTGGTCTATCTGCCAACTTAGCCGTCAATGCGATAACCAGAGTTGCCGGAAATAGAAAGACGGCGCACTTGAATGGTTCTGATGTTGTTGAGTTCAAACCAACCAGCGTCAGTTACGATGCCAGGATATTCACGTTCAGAGAGCTGGATGAGATGGTCAGCCTGACCCTTCTGAGATCAAGACAAAGGATCAAACTCGTCCTGAGCGATTATCAGAGAGATCGGCTGAGGGGTTCGAGGCCGACCAGTGCTACTCTTTGCAGGAAAGGCCGGGAATACTATATCAACATCCAGATCAAATCAGAGGCTCCTGAGCCCATCCACACAAATAAGGTTCTAGGTGTTGATCTTGGCATAACGGATATTGCCATGACCTCTGAAGGTCAGAGCTTTGGAGGAGAGGCCATCAAAAATATCAAAAACCATTACGCTTCTGTAAGGCAATCTGTTCAACAAGCAGTCTCAAAAGGCACACGGAGCTGTAGACGACGAGGAAGGCAGCTCTTGAACCGGCTATCAGGGAAAGAGAGCAGATATCAAAAGCAAATCAACCACGAAATCAGCAAAGCAATAATTGCCAGAGCACAGAAGATGCCGGCAATGGTAGCCCTAGAAGATTTGACGGGCATAAGAGTTGGTGTCAACAAGAAAGCTGGAAAAGACCTGCGAAGGAAGATCAATGGTTGGGCTTTCTATCAGCTAAGAGAGTTCTTGACTTACAAGGCTCTTGCTGCAGGCGTTCCTCTCGTGCTTGTAGACCCGGCATATACCAGCCAGACTTGCCATAAGTGCGGCAGGCATGGTATCAGGAAGGGCAAAAAGTTTAGCTGCCCACATTGCGGTTGGTCTGGAGATGCTGATTTCAATGGGGCAAATATGATTGCGTTGATTGGGCTGCATGTAGGCCAGCCTAGAGGTCCGATGTTGCCTATGTTTCAGGCTGCATCAGGGCTACTGAAAGCCCGCTCCATTTAGGGGGCGGGTGGCTTACAGAGAGTTCTCCCAGCCCTGTCCAAAGTCAATCAGTGGCCTGACCTCATAGATCTCAAAGGTCACAGAAGCCTGTATCATCTTTGCGGCTTCCTCGCCAACGAATTTGGCCGCCTGGCTTCTGATCATGTCGAGCATCTCACCTGAGGTCGCATAATCCTTCATCCTCATATAAACCCTGACTCCCTTCCAATCCATGACTGAGCCTCCAGACTCCATCTTCTCTTCACCCGTCCCGATTGTTCTTTGGGACTCCTCCTGCTTTGCCGGCTCCATTATCAGGTACATGGCATAGGGGTTCTCCATAAGATTTGAGAAGGTGCGGTTCCTGGCGGTTGCAATTACAACTGTCTTCTCATCTATCATATGAGGGGAGCCAAAGACTGCAGAATCCGCCCTTCCGTCCTTGCTAGAAGTGCTGAGAACGCCTATTCTGGGGCTTTTGTTGAAGTACTCCATCAAACTGGCTGGCATATTAAACACCTTTCGAAATTAGTATCTCTCTTCTACTTTAAATCGCCTTGCCATTTATCTTTTCAGGAAAACCGAGATGCTCCAGGGCTCTGTTCCTGATGAGGATCATATCTCCAGTTTGAGATTCGCTATCTTCCCCCGCTGATTCGATATAGTTCAGCGAAAAGGTCAGCCTGCCGCATACGCTGATGCCTGCAAGAAATAATGGAAAAGCAATGCTTGCCGGGGCCACAGCGAACATGCGATCGAGCCTGAGTTTTCCGTAGACCTCAGGTATATCCACCCTCCCGATGTTCGAGGCGATGGTTCCAGGAAAGCTGGAGATCGCATCCCTGCAGATCGCAAAGGCTATGCTCTCTTTGTCCTGTGCAAACTCTGAGAGGTTCTTCGTCAGGCTGAATGCCTCTGGGAAGAGCTCTACAAATGGAGCATAATTGGTGAATGCATCGACAAGTGTTGGATCAAACTTCTCCATGTCTATGGCTGATGTATCGAGCATCGATGCATGTTTTTGAATGATCATATGAAGGTCCTTTGCGTTTTCAAAGAGAGATTTTTCCCAGTTATAGGCGAAAGGAGCCTTGAATGCACCTGCAAAGAAGCCCAGGAAGTCGCCCAAATCATCTCCAATGTGCCTGCGCAGGTCGAAGGGAACCTGGATGGTCCTCCTGTTTTCAGGAAATGTGCCCATGACCTCCTGGTATGCGGCGAGAAATGCAGCAGTTATTGATGAACCAATGGTGACCTCATTTTCATGGCACATGGCTACAAGCCTGCGTGTCTCTTCAGGCTCAAGCTGGAGGAGAACTATGTTATGACGGGTTCTCCTGGACCATGCCTCATGGATTTTGAGAAAATCATCCTGGGAAAAGTAATGTGGTCTCTTTCTCCACTGGTCGTTGTAGTGGTCAATGGCAGTCATTTCTTTAGAGGTTGATTGGGAAAAGCCATCCGCCTTCGGGATGTAATCAGTGGTTGCAGGCGGGTAGATTGCCTGCATCTCTCTGGCCGGGTTTGAATAGCAGGCCAGGATGTCGCTGAGCAGCTTTGCCAGGGATACCCCATCGCAGATGCAGTGCTCGGCAAAGGCTATCAGCTCTGAGACCTGCGGGGAATACACAAGCACGAACCTGATCAGCGGGCCCAGCTCTGGTCTGAAAGGGATCTGGTACTCGCGCCTGACCTCATCGAACCACTGGCCCTCCGAGGACCTGGGCACGGCGCGAAATACTGTCACCGGTACATTATCTGTGGAAAACCAGGCCTCATGATTGCCATCGATTACGACCTTGGCGCCCATCAGAGGGTGCATGCTGCGAACAGCATTTATTGACATCAGGAGGGCCTTCTCGTCCACATCCCCCATGATCCTGGCGACTACAGCGATGCTGTTTTCTGCGCTCCATAATAGATACCTCTCAAAGTTGGTGAGCCGCCGCACGCATCCAGGAATATCTCTGCCTCTGGCCTTCCATTCAATCCGGTTCATCTCATCATCCCGTTTGAGCCTGGCTTTCAAGCTTATTGGCCCTGCTGGTAGCTGTGGCTATAGAAGTTCATTGCTTAATATGGCTTGTAAACATAGCGATATTTTCGCCAGGCCTTGTCTATAATCGCCGCCGACGGCATAGGCGAGAGCACAGCGCGCTCGGTCTTTGCATCCCAGAAGGCTCATCCACTCATAGGCAGCCAGCTCGTCTATGACATAATCGAGATTCCAAAGGATGTTCAGGCTGCCATGGCAACATTGCATCTCAGAGCTGAGATGGCGACAAGATTCGGGCCAATAAGCAGCCTGCTGCCAGAAGAATCAAAGGACCGGCTCAGCTGTGTATTAAAGTAGACTCAGTGATTCAGCCAATAGATCTCCTGGCCTTGCCAGCCTGCCCACTTTGTCGCGTTCAGAAAACAGCTCCGGCCAAAGCTTGCCTATGATCAGGAATGTTCCCCGCGGACGCGGGGTCAGGGGGGCCCGTCGGCCTTGAGACACCCAGTAGTTAATGCTTGGCCCAGAAAGTCGCACTGGCATTTCTTTGTTTAGCGCTCTCTACTTAGATTCAGGCAGATTCCAGATGAGAGGAGCCGGCTGCGGCCATGAGTGGCAGACCAGTCGGTTATTGCTGACCAAAAAGAAGATCCCTGCTACATTGGCCAGGCTAAGATTTTTTAATATCCAGTCGATTCTTCTCTCCATCAAAGATGCAGGAAAGATGACTAAGCGAGGGCTAAGTTGTATCAACTACGAATGCACATTGATCTTTCTGGCCAACAAATATGCCCTGGGTTGCCGCTCCAGGCCGCGGCCGGCCCACCCCCCCTGACCCCCAGCTGGGGGGAACCCCACGCAGACAGGCAAGCATTGACATTGCCGTATGTCGAAAAATGAGATGGCTCTGTGGCTGCAACCTTCCAAACCTAAAGAATCAAAGATATCAGCCTAAAAGCATGCGGGCACAGGAGTTTACCCTATTATCTCCTGCACCCTGCCCACCTGCCCGCTCTCAAGCCTTACCTTGATCCCGTGAGGATGGTGAGTGGAGCTGGTGAGTATAGCCTTAACAACGCCCCTGGTCCTCTTCCCCGTCCTCTGGTCATTCTTCAGTACCACATCGACTGTGAGTCCTGGTCTGATATCCTTTCTGTTCTGACCGTTCATGTTTCTGCCCGATGATACTTTTTTATCCCTAAAGCGTCCTGACAACCAGAGCGCCCTGTCGGACCCCAAGCTCTGTTGCCACCGGTTCGCACTTGGCCCTGAGCATATAGATCAGCCTGCCCAACAGGCTATCCTGGTACTCTGATATGGTCTCGAAGTTTCCCATGCCCTTGGACAAAACCAGCCAGCTTTTGTCCATGAGAAGCTTCCTGGCTTCAGGGCTTAAATCCTCCTGGGTTGTGCCTACCACCGATCCTGTGGGGACCACCTCATTCTCTGTCATTCCCCTCAGCTCCTCAGCAGTCACATCATTTAGCACCGGCTCGGACTTTGACCCCATGACAACTCTCTTGCCCATCTCTTTTAGCTTCTCCACCACAAAGAGGTCGAATATTACCTCACCAGCGTTGTCTGTCAGATAGAGTATCTTGTCAAAGCTTCTGAGCCGTTTCTGGACCAGGGGCAGATCGCCATCCAGCTTCTCATGCAGTATATCTTCAAAGACCCTGCCAAACGTCTCGTTATCGAAGTTGTGACCCTTGACCCCAAACTCCATTGAGTTTGCAGCAGCCGCAATCCTCACAAGGGCCTCCATCTTGTTCTCTGCTCCATCATAGAGCTTCCTGGCGACAGGCAGGAGCTGCACTGCCAGGCTGTTGCTTCCGGCCTTTAGAACCAGGTAAGGATCATAGTTTCCGCTTCGCCTCTTTATGATCCTCTCCCTCTCAGTTCCCACAAGCGCAGGAACGCCTCCCTTGTGCACGGCCATGAAGTCTAAAAGCTCCTCCATGGCCGACCTCTTCTCCTCGTCAGTCCCAAAGACCAGGTCGCACTCGAACTTGGCTCTGTCCATGATGCAACTGTAGCAGTTAGAGGCCATCTTCAAGATGGCCACCTTCCAGCGAGCACCCTGATCACATCCGGTATGACCTGCTTTGCGACATCAATATTCGACCCGCCGCTGAGCACGAAGACCAGGCCCTTGTCGCCTACGGCCTCTTTAATCATGATGGCCATCCTGGGGTAGGCATTGAATGTCAGGTTAAATCCTCCATAATCATCCTGGTGCGAGTCGTGGCCAAAGATTACAAAGCAGATCTGGTAATCGAAGTCCTTTGCAAGCTCAAGTGCGCTTTTAAGCTCGTTTAAGAACCTGACATCATCGGCTCCAAAGCCTATGCCTATGTCATAGTTGTTCTTCTCCGGGTCGTGCTTCATGCCCGTGCCGCTGTGGAAGTTGATGTGGAACACGTCTTTGTCCTCACCAAAAAAGTCTCTTGTTCCATCCCCAAAGTGCGGATCGACATCTATTACAAGGAACCTCTCCAGGCCCGGATCTTTCCTGAGGTTGTGGATGGTAATGGCCACATCATTGAAGTAGCAGAACCCCCAGCAGCTTCCCCTGGAGGCGTGGTGGCCCGCCGTGCCTGTATAGGCAAAGGCGTTCTCTGACTGGCCAGTGGCCACCAGGTCGGCAGCCATCATCACGCTTCCTGCAGAGAGCAGGGCCACGTCCCTGTACGGGTCAGTGCTCATGTTCAGCATATGGTTCTCTGTATGACACTGCGCAGCCAGGCTTTCAGGCGCAGGCTCTGGCTTGAAGACTCTGACGTTGTGCCCATCAATAAGGCCTGTCTCTACCACTGCCTCGTATGACGGCCTGATCCTGTCCTTTAGAACGCTAAATCCCTCTCTGGCAAAATCCTCATGATAGGTAATGGCGACTTTCATCTTTTGGCACCTTTAAGTCTAAATCTCAGTGATCTTTGGATACCTCTCCAGGAGCATTCCCTCTACAACTATGGGCATGGCTCTCTTTGCGTCTTTTACGGCGCGGTCCAGATCAGATCCTGTGCTGGAGCATATGGACATCAGAGGCTCGCCCTTCTTCACGATCTCGCCCATCTTCTTGTGGATGATGACCCCGGCCTTCTTATCTGCAGGCGCTCCGGCAATCCTTGCGATCTCAACTATTCTCTTGTTATAGAAGGCCACAATGTACCCGCCCGATGGCGCCAGTATATCATCGCAGTTATCTCCAACCTCAATCTCATCTGCCTTGACATTGGGGTTGCCGCCCTGGGCCTCTATGATCTCCATCATCTTCTTGTGGGCGCGGCCGGATGTGAGTAACTCATCTGCAGCCTTGTATCCCTCTCCCTTGCCGGCCACCCCTCCCATCTCAAGCAGAATTCCTGCCAGGGCCAGGCTCTTCTCCTTCAGGCTGTTTGGCCCGCCCTTGCCCTCCAGCAGAGTTAGAGCCTCCTTGACCTCCAGGGCGGGGCCCACAGTCCTTCCAATGGGCGACCCCCCAAAGGTCATGGCGCACTCCATTCTAATTCCCAGGCGCTCGCCAAGATCAATGAGATCCTTGGCCAGAGACCGGCCGTCTGCGGGAGTGGGAAGCTTTGTGCCCGGACCCACAGGCATGTCCACAACCACAGCATCTGCTCCAACGGCGCCCTTCTTGGCCATGATTGAGGCCAGCATCTGGCTGTATGGGTCTATGGAGAGCGCGTACTCGGCACGGATGAGCTTGTCATCAGCGGGGGCGATATTTGTGGCTCCTCCCCAGACAATGACCCCGCCCACGCGCTCTGTGAGCTCCTTGATCTCCTCGGCGGAAAACTCTACTGGAGCTAAAATCTCCATCAGGTCTGCTGTGCCGCCCGCGCCGGTTATGGCCCTTGAGCTGGTCTTTGGTATCAGAAGGCCCGCGGCTGCCACCACTGGCACCACTATTAAAGAGACCTTGTTTCCGGGCACTCCGCCTATGCTGTGCTTGTCCATTACTGGATGAGTATCGAAGCGTATTCTGTCCCCGGTCTCTATCATCGCCTTGGTGAGCCACTCGGTCTCCTGGGCGTCCATATTGTGAATATAAGAGGTGGTGATGTATGCAGAAAGCTCCACGTCGCTGAGGTTATTGTCAACTATATCCTGGACTATGGTTCTTATCTGATCCTCGTTTAGCTTCTGCTTGTCCATCAGCATCTTGATGTAGCAGAGAGAGGCGGGCCTTGGCGCATGCAGGACTTCAACGGACTTGGCGTTCCTGAGCTCATTTAGTGCCTCGGTGAATATCCCTATCTCACCGGGCTTGACCATCTGGGTTGTGGTATCCAGAATGGCCGTGATGGCAGCCCCTTTGGTTCTCACCCTGACCCTGTCGCCGGCATTGAGCCCTCTTTCTCTGGCATCGGCCAGGTTGAGCATGACCTTGTGCTGTCCTATATCTATATCAAAGGGATGAACTTCCAACATAAGAAGGACCTCGGTATTAGAATAACTGTCAAGCTTAAAGGTTTAGCTACTCTTAAGCAGAGTCAAAGATCTTATCCACTCGCCCCGAGCCTCGCGGGTGGTCCCGACCACCATCCTCTGTCCCTGCTGTGTCTCCTCCACGACGCCGGATGCCTCAATGGTCTCTCCAGGCAGGGCCTGGCCTGCATAGGTATGGGAGAAGCAGTAAATCTCCCTCACAGGGCCGTCAAGCCTGTAAATGGCCGGGCTGTCAAAGGCAAAGTCAGCCTCAAGAACCTTGGCCTCGATCTTTTTCCTGCCCAGCACTCTGCATGGCAGGCGCGGCTCTATCCTGTCTATCTGAGACCAGTCCCTTGTAAAGAGCAGGTCGAAGTAGGTGCCTTCCACCACGCCGCGATTGCCCTTCCTCCTCTCATGGACCATGAACTCCTGGAAGCTGATCTCTGGCTTTCTCTTGGCATAGATCTTCTTCCACATATTTTCATCCAGGTCCTCAATCCTCTCCTCTGCCTTGGCCCGGTCCAGGATATCTCTGGCCTTCCACCAGTGAGGGCCGTAGACCACAAAATCGATATCAGACGTGGGGCCGTTTAAGCCTATGAGCATTGAGCCTGTGATTCCCATCTGATCCATGGGTATTCCGCCCTCTGCCAGAAGATCGACGATCCTTCTGACCTTGGCATCCTTTGCAGCCACTTCAGGCAGCTTTTCTTGCGGCCTGTAGATCTTCAGGACATCATTCTCTGGCACTGTATGCAGGTCGCGAAGGTACTCAGGCCTGTTCTTTCTCAGGAAATCAAACGAATCATCAAAGTCAAGCTTTCGGTACCTCACGCCCTGCGAGGCTCTCTCTCCTGCAGGGTCAGGAACGTACCTCAGCAGGCACCTTATGCCATCATCCTGTTGATAGTCAGCAACTGCAAATATCCAGCCGTCTCTGGTCTGTAGGAAATCCCTAATCCTTGCCAACATCATATCGCCCTTAAGACCTTCTCAAGGCCTGCGCCCTGCCTTAATATCTTTCGCGAGGAGATGTCAACCAGGGTCGATGGCATGGAAAGAAGGGACCTTCCTCCATCCAGGACCATGTCGGCTCTTCTGGCCAGTTCAGGATCGACCTCATCTGCGCTGGCGGGCGATGGACGGCCGGATATGTTGGCGCTGGTGGAGGTTATGGGCCCGGCCAGGCTTATCAGCTCCAGGGCCATTTCATGGTCCGGATACCTTATTCCCACATAGGGGGACCCAGCAGTCAGTACATCTGGAACCAGGCTCGACTTCCTGAGGAGCACAGACACGGGACCTGGCAGGAGTCTTTTAACCAAGGCCATCTCGGATTCGCTTGCCAGGGCTACGCCCTCAAGCATCTCAAAGCTGGATACGGCCACGAATACGGGCCTGGAGATTGGCCTCTCCTTGATCTCAAAGATCCTCAGTATGGCCTTTTCATCGAGAGCCGAGGCACCGATCCCATAGACCGTCTCAGTCGGGTATACAACTGCCCCGCCCCGGCGTATAATGGCTCCTGCCTCTGCTATCTTCTCTCTCATTTCCTTTTGATATTGGCTATATCTCCAAGTGTGAGGCCCTTGGCTCCACCTGTGGCCTTGACCCTGGACTCAGCAACCTCGTCTGTGAGCTTGATTGATAGCTCTCTTTCCAGCTTCTTTCTAACTGAATCCTCAGGCAATATCTCCTGGCGTTCTATCTTTCTTAGAAGCGCTGACTTCTCCTTTATCCTCATCCCCAGCTTCTCTGGTGTCAGGCCCTCTCTCTCCCTGGCCTCTTTGATGATCCGGCCGTATTCAGGCACTATCTCTACCAGATCTTTGAACTGGTCGCGAGGTTTGGGCCTGTTGACCGTGAATGACCTTTCCACAGGAACTATCTTTCTGGGGACTGGCGACCATTTATCCTCTGCTTTCCCGAAGCGTGCACAGCTTTTGCATACATCGAGCGTTGAGCGATCAATCACTATTCTATTTGGGCTTCCTTGTATCTCCGCACCGCATATCTCACACTGCATCTCGCTCATCTCGGAAAACTTTTATAGCGTCGGAGGTTAATAAGCTTTGTAGATATGAGTATTGGTGAAGGCATGAACGAGTCGCAGGCCGGCGCAGATTTCTCGCGTTACATCCTGGACCGCATGCGCCAGCTGGAAGAGCGCAACCTGGCCTTGCGAGAGCAGAAAGACCGAGTCGAAGGTGAAAAGCGCGTCATAGAGAACCAGAAGCTCAAGTTCGAGAGAGAGGCAAGAAAGCTTCGATCCGAGCTTGAAAGACTCCGGGTCGGTCCGATGATAGTGGGAACTGTAGTCGATGTCCTCGACGAGAGCAGAGTCATTGTGAAAAGCAGTACAGGGCCACGGTTTGTGGTCAACTTATCCCAGTTCATAGAAGAGGAGCTAAAGCCCGGCATTCAGGTCGGACTCAACCAGCAGTCCTTTGCAGTGATGTGCGTTCTGCCGTCTCCGCGAGACCCCGCGGTCTTTGGAATGGAGATTGAGGAGGCTCCTGATATCCAGTTCGCCCAGATAGGCGGCTTGGACTCCCAGGTATCCGAGATCAGGGAGATAGTTGAGCTGCCTTTGAAGAAGCCCGAGCTCTTTGAGAAGGTTGGAATCCAGCCGCCCAAGGGAGTTCTTCTCTACGGGCCTCCAGGCACTGGAAAGACCATACTTGCCAAGGCGGTTGCCAACAGCACCGAGGCCACATTCCTGAGAGTCGTTGGATCCGAGTTCGTGCAGAAGTATATTGGTGAAGGCGCAAGGCTTGTCAGGGAGCTCTTCGAGCTTGCCAAGAATAAGTCTCCGGCCATTATATTCATAGACGAGCTGGATGCCATCGGAGCACGACGGATGGATGGCGCCACAAGCGGAGACCGCGAGGTTCAGAGGACCTTGATGCAGCTCCTGGCGGAGATGGACGGTTTTGATGCCAGAGGCGAGGTCAAGCTGGTTGCAGCCACCAACCGCCTGGATATGCTCGACCCGGCGCTTCTGCGGCCCGGCAGGTTCGATAGAGTCATACTAGTCCCCCTGCCCACTCGCGAGGCGCGCCACGCCATACTGAAGATACACACCAAGGGAATGAGCCTGGCTGAGGATGTAGACCTGTTCAAGATAGCAGACCTCGCGGATCAGGCAAGCGGCGCAGACCTGCGCGCAGTCACCACCGAGGCCGGCATGTTCGCGATAAGGGAAGAGCGAACCATGGTCTACCAGAAGGACTTCGAGGGCGCAGCAAAGAAGATACTGATGCCCGAGAAGAGGGCCGAGCCTATAGATCTGGTCCAGCAGTACATCTGAGCGCCCGGCCGATCACCAATTTTTTTTGGGCTTATCTTTAATTGATATCTCGTGATTTTAGTCATGGGAGAAGGTCACGAAATCCAAGACGGAGCCCAAGGGCAGGCTGGTGCATGATCTTTATTATGCTTTGCCAAATGGATTACAAATAACCTCTTCAATCGATATCGGGAACATTCATTCATCGCCCAATCATCCGCCAGGTGAGGTACAATTGCATCCAATATGCTATGCTCTGCGCTTTTGTGGGCAGTTGCCCCCCTGACCCCCTGACCCCCTGACCCCCTCTGGGGGGGACATTTCAGACAATATGCAATCTCTTTCATGGAGCTGTTTTAGGGACGGATAACATATCACGGGGGGGCTTAAAAGATGCCGGAAGTATGCGAATCCGGTACCAACATCCTCTTGCAGTACCTATGGCATATATGCATAGGGGTTCCCCCCAGAGTTTTTGGGCCAAGACATCTGCCCAGAAGCATAGAGTATAGCGTACTTCGAATTAGGTTTGACCAATAGGCAGTCGTCACCAGAAGCGCAGAGCATAATGCGCTACAAAGAACGGATTGACAGATATCTGGCCCATTATCTGGATTTGAAGCCCGATAGAGCGCTCCATGCTCAGGGAAAGGTGGTCTTAATTAAGCCTTCGTGCACTAGACTCATCGCGCAGGCAGTGATTGATTCAAAAGTGACCTGATATGATAGCGGGGAGTAGATTTGAACTACTGATCTACGGGTTATGAGCCCGTCGGGATATCCTGGCTACCCTACCCCGCTTCCTGATTCGCGTCTTGCTTCGTCTTTCTTCTATGATTATCGATTCTGGCGCTATCTATTCTGGCCCGGGACTTTAATCCCAGGTGATTGATTTTGGTAGCGGGGAGTAGATTTGAACTACTGATCTACGGGTTATGAGCCCGTCGGGATATCCTGGCTACCCTACCCCGCTTCTTGATTCGCTTTATGCCACGCCGGACGCCTGACCGTCTTTGGGAAGAAGCACTGAACTCCTGAAGCCCAATGAAAATCAGTTTTGGTAGCGGGGAGTAGATTTGAACTACTGATCTACGGGTTATGAGCCCGTCGGGATATCCTGGCTACCCTACCCCGCTTCATGGTGCGTGTATACTCAGATCAGCTTATACTAGTGTATAAAGCTTGCGTACGCTATTTTGAGGCCGGGCTGCCAGAGGCGCTATATTGGCTGGTATTTTGCCTCTGAGCAAATCCCGGCAACTCCGTGCGCGCAGGGCTATAGAAAATTATAAATGACTTCGCTTAGATTATGTCAAAGTATGGGGGTATCTGAAACGATAATGCATTCTTACATAAAAATTATTTTCGCCCTATTAGCAGCCATATCAGTGCTGGCCCCGCCAAGCTTAGGGGCGGCTCTGGTATATACCAGCAGCCAGTCAGCCGATTTTGGGTCCAAGGTAGCCCTCGAGGATAAGGACTTAAGCAGGCTTCTCTACAACTTCAGCCCGCCGCCCTATAACTCAACACAGGCTTTCATGTACTCAAGCCAGACAGCTCCTGGCTATGTCGCCGGCGATCCAGTATACCTGCATAGAAACCTGAGCAACAACGTAGTTGAGATCGATGACATCCGCCTCACCAGCTTCTCCTCAGGCATTGGAAGCTATCAGCCTGGAAGCAAGGTGAAGCGGGGAGATGCCGATCTTGGAAGGCTCCTCACCGGATTTGGCCCTAATTCCTACATAGGCTTCATTGAGCGCGGCACGCCTGGATATGGGTGGGAAAACCTTGTCTATTTCCATGCAAGCGGTACCATCATACCCGGTTCATCCACAGGCGGGATTAGCAGGGGCGATATAAGGCTGACCGCCTTTGGAGGCATCCCGGCAGGCACTGCAGTTTATGAGAACGACCCTGACTTTGGCTACCTCCTGACCCCTCTGACCCAGTTCGCCATAAGGTTCTTCAATGCCAATGGAGACCAGACCATAGACGGCCTGCCTGTGTACGACCAGCCCGATGCAGTTTATCTGGACATATCCAACCTCAAAGGCACAGATAACGTCACCCCACTAAGCTTCGGGTTTGTGGTGGTCAACGACATCCGCCTCTCCAAGTAGAATCTTCTCTCATTTTTTCGATTGATTCAAATATCTTGAGCCCAACTCTCACTGGAATGCTCCTTATGGGCGTGGATGAGGCAGGCAAAGGTCCTGTGATAGGCTCCATGTTTGTAGCGGGCTTTGTGGTGGAAGAGTCCAAGCTCTTCGACCTGGCGGCTATGGGGGTCCGCGACTCAAAGCAGCTCAGCAGAGCCAGGCGCGAGGCCATTTCAAGGAAGCTCTATGCCATAGCCGATGGCCACTATATCCTGGAGGTCGCGCCATCAGTCATAGACGAGCTGCGCCAGGTGATGACCATGAATGATATCATGGTCCGATGCTTTTCTCAGGTGGTCTCAAAGCTCTCTGCAGGCAGAGCCGTCCTTGATGCCGCAGATGTCAATGCCGGGAGGTTTGCACACCGTGTGAAGAGCATGAGCGGCACCTCTATGGAGATTGTGGCAGAGCACAAGGCCGATGAGAACCACCACATAGTGGGCGCTGCATCAATACTTGCCAAGGTTAGAAGGGACGAGTCCATAAGGGAGCTTGAGAGGTCCATAAACTGCAAGATAGGCAGCGGCTATCCCGCAGACCAGGATACCATAGACTTCCTGAGCCAGTGGACGAAGGAGCATAAGGCTCTGCCGCCGTTTGCCAGGCATTCGTGGTCCACTGCCCAGAATATAAAAGCTAGATTTATATAGGCTTTCTATTGAGTTAAGATCAGAAGATTGAAGAGGGATCTGGTTGGATACAGAAGATACACTGCTCATGATTCCAGGGCCGGTAAAGGTCGCGCCAAGAGTTTTGCGTGCCATGTCCAGGCCCATGATAAGCCACAGGAGCGGCGAGTTTGGCGCGATATTCGCCGACTGCCGCAATCTGCTCAAGGAGTTCTTCAAGACCAATAACGAGATAGTGGTGATGACAGGCAGCGGCACCTGCGGCATGGATGCGGCTGTTGGGAGCATAATTAGCCCGGGCGATAAGATCATCACATTAACTAACGGCAAGTTCGGGGAGAGGTTCACTGAGATTGGGGAGAGATACGGGCAGGCGGTGCCTGTGACCTTCGATTGGGGAAAGCCCTTTGACCTGGATAAGATAGAGGCTGCTCTTAAGAACGGTGCAAAGGCCGTGGCCATGGTCCACAACGAAACATCCGTAGGCCTTGTCAACCCTGCCAAAGAGGTAGGAGAGCTGGCCCACAAGTATGGAGCTCTCTTCATAGTGGATGGCATCTCCTCCATAGGCGGAAACGAGTTCCTCACAGACGACTGGGGCGTGGACATAGCCATCACCGGATCTCAGAAGTGCCTGGCCGTGCCTCCAGGCCTGGCCATAGTCTCCATATCAGATGATGCCATAAGCAGCCTCAAGGACAAGGCCAGCAGCTATTATGCCGACCTGCGGGCTCACCTCAAGAGCGCCAGGAAGAACCCTGCCCAGACGCCGTTTACTCCGGCAGTGCCTCTCTTCTATGCCATGCAGGAGGCGCTCCACATGGCTGCAGAGGAGGGCTTTGATGCCAGGCGGGCCAGGACCGCCAGGCTGGCTGAGTCTGTGAGGGCGGCGGCTGGTGCTCTGGGGCTTGAGCTCTTCCCGGAGGTCAACGAGCATTCATACTACTCCAATACGGTCACCGCCATGAAGATGCCAAAGGGCATCACCGATGACAAGCTGCGCGGGGGGCTCAAGAAGCAGGGCGTCATAGTCTCCGGCGGCCAGGAGCAGCTCAAAGGCAAGATATTCAGGATAGGCAGCATGGGCGTCTGCTCACAGGGCGACACCCTGAGGACCATCCAGACCCTGGAACTGGTGATGGCTAGAGAAGGCCTGATTGCCAGGACCGGCGAGGGCATAGAAGCTGCAAGCAAGGTGCTGGGCCTCTGATCTTACAGGCCCGAGCCTCTTTTTTTGGTGCACTATCGGCGTGACCTTTCGTGATCTGTCGCGCATATATCTAACATCATTTCCTCCCAGACTGTGAAAGCTCTCAGGCCTGACCAGCTTTTCCCTTGGTATATCTGAGCTAATTTAGTTTTATCAATTATTTTTTTTAAAATCCCATAAACAAGGGAAAAAACTTATTTAAGATAACCCTCTTCCTTAAAGCTGGCCTTAAGTAAGGTGGTAATAGTGATCTCCCTTAGACATGCATTGCTTATTTGCTTAGTGCTGCTGCTATTCATGGCGCCTGTATTAGCTGTCGAGCCTGTAGTATCTATTGAGCAGGCGGGCTCTTATAGAGAGCCTTTTGATGTCCGTGGTTCTATAATTTACCAGATCACAGTTACCAATGATATGAGCTCCACAAGGAGCTATTCAGTAGAGCTCACACTAGGGCCCGATATCAATGATATGTCCATATCCGACAGATACGTCAGGAAGAACTTCTTTGTAGATCCGCATGAATCCAAGTCGCTCAAATTCAATGTGAGCTTTCTGTCTCCCCTTATGAAAAAAGGCGATTTTGGGAAGTGGTCCTCAGATAAGAACGATACGAGCATCTGGGACAAGGCCTGGTACGATGCCCAGGTCAGATACTCGTTAGGGTCTGAGGAGGAGCACCAAAATCCTGTTATGGGACCAAAGCTCTTCAAGGCGTTCTTTGATTTCAAGAAGGCCAGCGTCACTCCAAGCCAGGGGTCTAACAAAGACCTTTATAGCTATGAGCTGGCTGTGCTTGGCAGCTACAGAGATAATATTACCCTCCAGGTCGGGCTGTCGCCAGACGGGCCATGGAGAGATGTGGGTGTTCAGGAGTACAGTGCTCCTGGAAGTCCTCAGACCCTCAGGTGGAGCGGGGTCGCTTTAGACTTCGAAGATTTCAACATAGCCTACTACAGGTTCACGGGTCGCGTCCAGTCCAAGGTCTATGAGGGTCCTTTCTGGCCTGTGGTCGTCCAGTACAGGAACAACAGCGTCAGCCAGACTGGCGGCCTCCCAAATACGCCCTTTACTTATGGCTTGGAACTCAACGCCTCCAAGAGGATAGATGTGGGGCTGATGGTGGCTGACAAGAACGGCATCAAGTACCTGGCTGGAAAGAAGAGCTATGAGAACCTATCCGGGTGGGAGCGCCTGGAGTGGCAGGGAGTGAGCCTTGAGGAGATTACTGCAGGGAGCATACCTGTGGGCCAGACCACCTATTCATTCAGCTTCTACTATCCGGGCTCAGACACGCCATTCTCCTCAACTGACGACCGGCCAAAGAAGCCCTTCCCTGGCCCAAAGATCCTACTTGTAAGCTTTGAAAATGTGAGGGTGACTCCTGGGTCGGGCAGCACCTTTACTCCCTACACTTACTGTGTCGATATCAGTACTGCCCAGCCTACATGTGATGTTGAACTTCAGACCTCAGATCCGGGGTCGTCCATATGGATCTCACAGGGGACAAACACCTATGACGGGTCCAACAAGACTCTCTGCTGGATGAACCGCAGGATAGACGGCGATCATAACGGCCTTGCAAGGTACAGGTTCATCTCTGGTGGCTCAAGCTCGAATGATTTCATGGGGCCAAAGGTTGGCGTGATGAACATAACTGCCGGCGTCATTCCTCGAAACGGCTCGCTTTACTTCACAGCTCCCCTGGAGGGGACCATCTCCAGTGTATATACCTATACATACAGCGCCGCTATGGACTCATCAGAGATCAAGGCGCCAATGGAGATAGACCTGGAGGTCTATGATCCAGCGGCACAGAACTGGATGGATGCCGGGAGCGCAACTTGCGACTCATCAAAGCCCCGCATCAATATCTCTGTGAACTTTGCCAAGCTCCATTTCAGTGAGCCCTTCCTTGGTGAGTCCAGGTACAGGTTTACATACAAAGACAGGGTTGTGGGCGAGTTCCCTGGACCACTCATAGATACCAACCTCAGAAATGAGAGTGCAGTCGAGGCCGGTGCCCAGATAACCTACGGAGTAGAGGTGAGGTCCTTGCTCAATAGGACATCCGTTGCCCTGGCCTATACTACTGATAACATTAAATGGCAGCGCTCAGATGCTAAGCCTTATGAGTCCAGTTCCCGGGAGTGGAAGTCCCTTATGTGGTACAGGTATCCGAGGTATTATGCCTATGAGTTCGAGGTATTGAGGGGACGGTCATGAGGAGACTGATCACGGCACTCCTCCTGGTTCTCTATTTAATGCCAATGGCTGTCCAGGCCGGAGGCGTCCTTGGCGCTGGCAGCAGTGGAGGCGGCGGTGGTGGCGGCGGCGGGGGCGGCGGCCATGGTCAGGAGTCCATAGAGTCTTTCATATCCAGGCTTGAGAACTGGAAGACTCAACGCCCTGAGCAGTTCGATTATGTGAAGAAGCTCCTCTTTAAGGAGGCCTTTACAACGAGCAAGTACGCCCTGCCCCTTGTGCTCGTGGACTATCCATCCAAGAACAGGACTGTATCCAGAAGCGATGAGGTCTGGATTGGCGCAGTGATCAGGAACGACAACCCCATAGAGATACGCCGGGCCATCTACCTGAACCTGGAGATCCAGGAGCCTGGAGAGAAGGTTTTCAAGCCAGTCAAGGCCGGGACGCAGATCATCCAGGTGAACGAGTACGGAGAGACAAATAACGCCACTGAGAGAAGGTTTCCGGAGCTGGACTCATTCCGCACCATGAAGAGGTCCGGAGAGGTACGTCTCAGAGTCAAGGCCACAGACGGGCAAAGCATCTGGTATTCCAGCCAGATTAATAACGGCAACTACCACGAGGGCAATTACTACGCCGTGCTGCCATTGGATGTCTATAATATTCCTCCTGCAATAAATAACTCCACAATGGGCGTAAATCCATTCTCTCCCAAGTGGGATGACTACATCGAGTATACCGGGACTATGGTAGATATGGCCCAGGATACTGTGAACGTTACCCTCCAGGTAATCAAGGACAACCAGTTCATCAACATCTCCAAGCCATTCCCTGGAGACGCTGCAGGCAGCGCAATAACCATCTCAACCAAAGACGCCACAATATTCAATGAGAGCGATGCCGGCAAGAACTTCACATACAGGTTCTCAAGCGATGACGGCATAAGCAATGCCACCTGGACCGAGGTCAAAGACGGCCCTCACCTCAGGCAGAACCCCAAGATAAAGGTCAAGGACCCCTGGGGAGAATCTGAGGACAGCAACTACTACTGGTGGCAAAGCTATCGCTTCGGCATCAAGGCCAAGTCCCAAAATCCTGAGGGCGAGGATCTGTCAGTGTCACTCTATACCGATACTCCATCTCATCCCGATAAGCTGATCGCCTCAAGGACAGCACACGTCCCAAGCAATGACTTCGTTGACATATCATTTTCAGATGTGCAGCCCTTCGACGTGGCCGACAGCAACCAGACCTTCCGTTACTACTTCAAGTATTCAAGCCCTGACCAGGACGGCAAAACAGAGTCAGATCCAATGCAGGGAAAGAAGCCAATAAGCCCTAAGATAATCAGGTTCCCCATATATAATCCAATAATGCTTGGCAACCTGCTGCTCATAATGCTCGTGGCCCTCTTCACGGGAATAGTTGTGGAATGGAAGATGTTCAGAAATGGAGGCCGATAATGGCTCTGGATGTATCTGCTGGCGCCGTCTTGATCTACGGCCTGGCGCTGATGGCGGGCCTGCTGGTGATATCAGTGCTGCTCCACGTGTTCAACCTGGAGCGCATATACAGGCGGGTCTCATCTCTATCAGGTGGCCAGATATCCAAGGATAAGATGCTTAGTGAGCTCTCCGTATCCCAGGGCTCAAACTTCACTGCCATGGCCATAAGCGCATGGTCTCTCTTCTTTGCAGCCCTGGCTTACCTCTATTTCCTGACGCCTGCGCTCTTCCAAGATTACAACTACTTCAAGGTAGCATCCCTGGCCTCAAGCCCAATTGGCTTCTTCATATTCGGCATCCTTGCAATAGCCATAGGAACTATTGTGGCCACGGCCTTTTCCAGGTTCTACAGCTATTATGAGATCTCAGGAAAGGTCAAGAGGTCCATAATGGCGACATTCCTGCTGCTAGGTCTGTCTTTGGTCAGCTCTGCCTACCTGGGAACTCTCTATCCAGGAGGCACCTCTGTCCTGGCCACGGCTGTGGCCTTCTTATCTCTGTTTGCATCTCTCTTGATGCTTCTGTCTCCAATTTACCTGGGCACTTACAAGGTGATCAGATGAGGCTTTTTATAGTGGGCATAGGCGGCTGCGGCGGAAAGGTGGCCGAGAAGTTTCTGGGAAATCAAGACGTGGCCATGATGGGAGCCTCTTTAGGGGATCACATCTCCTTTGGAGGAATAAAGGGCATGTGGCTTGAGGCTGATGTTCAGGAGACTGATAACCAGAAGTTCTTCAGACCGCTTGGATCTTTCAAGAGGGGGTATTATCCATGCTACTACATACCCCACAATGCTCTAAGCTCAGAGTCCAGGACATCCAGGCTGATGCAGGAGAAGTACGGCTATGACTTGAAGAAGCAGGGCTTCTTCCGCCAGGCCGAGTTCCTCAAGGCGATCTTCGATATCTTTGAGGCTGATAAAGAGGTTCAGGAGGCAGCCCTGAAGGAGTACAAGTTCGATAACCCAATACTCAGGTCCACCTGGTCCAACATCAGGCCTTTCACTACAGTGGCTGAGGCCAAGGAGAGCTCCAGCGGCTCTGAGCTGTGCGACGGCATACTCTTCATAGTCTCACACGGCGGCGGCACTGGAACCGGGTTCATCAATCCAGTAACCAAGTACATACGTGCCGAGAGGAGCGCCTTCCCGGTCTTCGTGCTTGGAGTTCTCACTGAAGAAGGGACAGATAAGCAGCAGGGTGCCAAGGAAGCAAAGAGGAACCTGGGAGCAATCATATCCATATACGACCTCCTGACCAAGAAGAAAGGCCAGGGCGTGGACGGCCTGATCCTGGTCGACAACCAGATACTCCTTGAGAGGTTTGGAGGGGATTACCCCACAATGGACAGCTTCATCTATCATTCTATGAAGCCCTTTCTGGCGGCCAGGCATTACCCGGGCGAGATCCCGCCAAGCCTTGCAGTAAGAGAGCAGTTCCTGGAGATGCTCGACTATCCGCCCATACTCGTCCCATGCTACGGCAGGCACAGGGGATCTGAAGACAGCCTTGTAAAGAACGCCTTGAAGGATGGTTTGCTCTTTGGATGCGATCCAAGCCTTGCAGACCGCGCCTTCGTCTTTGTGCGGGGCTTTGTGGACTCAGGCCGCATTCGACAGGCGGTGGAGGCAGAGACCGGCCTTCCAGTCGACAAGGTCTCAGTCTGGAGAAAGCTCGGCGACGATAAGGGTGATGAGGTGCTGATAATGCTTAGAAATCCCTACGGCTCTGCAGGAGCCTATAACATAAAGGGGACCCTGGAAAACCGCATCTACAGCGTGACAACGAGCGCCATCAATTATATCGATGAGTTCAGGAACGAGATAATACAGCCCGGAAGGCCAAGGATCACTAATGAGGCTATAGAGAAGTACTTCTATGGCCAGGGCGGATTAAAAGATAAGCTGCAAGAGGCCATCGCCAGGATTGAGTCAGGCCAAAAGCCGCTATTCCTGGAGGAGCTGAAGATATTCCAGTCTGACGGACAGCGCCTTCATACTGTGGCGCAGCCATTGCAGACAGATGTTGATGATAGGATTCGGGTCATCATAAGAGAGGAAGCTGAGAGACTGCTGCAGGAGCGGGGCATCAAGACCTGATTCTATCTTTTAAATTCTATTTCTTAACCCTGATACGTAATATGTCCTCTTAATCCTGTTTCTGGCAGGCTTAATTAAAATGAGCCTCAAGACTTATCATACTTCTATATACAGTTTAGAAACAATCTCCAGGCCGGATTTATGGCCTGCTGTCAGTTCCAGCTTCCAAATGTCAGGCTGAATCGTCTATCTGTAGCGAGGCTAAATAATGAGGCTTTGTGCTGTTGGTATGGGGGGATGTGGTGGCAGTCTTGTAGGCCGCTTCCTGAAGGATAGAGATGTTCCAATAAAGGGCAGGTCCCTTGGCAGTCCTCTATCCAATGTCAAGGGGATGTGGATAGATGCAGATGCCACTGAGGTAGGACGCCAGAAGCTTTTTCATTCATCAACCTCTGGCTATCCCCATTACATCATACTTCACAGCATCATCCCGTCGACCTCAAAAACCTCCAGGCTGGTGCAGGAGAAGTATGGATATGATCTCAAGAAGCAGGGCTTCTTCCGCCAGGCCGAGTTCCTCAAGGCGGTCTTTGAGATCTTCCAGGCCGATGACGAGGTCGTCCTGACGGCCCGCGCAGAGCTCGGCTCAGGCAACCCCATATTGAAGTACATCTGGGAGAACATATACCCTTATACGTCTCTATATGAGGCCGGTGACGGCCGGCACGGGCTCTGCGACGGCCTGGTACTGGCAGCGTCTCTTGGCGGCGGCACAGGCACTGGTCTCATGGACCCTCTGGCCAGATATATCCGATCAAAGAGCGGTACATATCCAATTCTTGGGCTTGGCATCCTGACAGAGAAGGGGTTGGATAGCCAGCAGGGTGCAGACGAGCCAAAGAGGGACTTAAGCGCCATGATCGCCATAAACGACCTGCTGACAGAGCCTCTCAGATTTAGCCTAGACGGCCTGATGCTGGCGGATAACCAGGTGCTGTCTTATGGGCTTGGCAGACAATATGCCGCCATTGATGATTTCATCCACAGATCCTTAAGCCCTTTAATGTCAGCACGCCCATATCCGGGCCAGGAGCTTCCAAGCCTTGCCTTAAGAGAGCATCTCCTGGAGGTGCTTAAGTCGCCTCCAATCCTCATCCCCTGTTACAGCCAGGGATATGGCTCTGGACGGGAGCTGGTCAATGCAGCCCTGGATGCTGGAAGGCTGTGCGAATGCGATCCAGGCCAGGCAGATAGGGCCTATGTCTTCTTTTGCAGCTCTAGTGGCGTCTCTGAGATCAGGGATGCCGTATCTGAGAAGATCGGCCTGAAAGAGTCTGAGGTTCTTGCATACAGGCGGCTGCCCGATCAAGGATTTGACCAGGTTCTGATACTTCTTAGAAACCCTCTGGGCAGGGGCAGCGTCCATGACCAGGGGACGCTGGAATGCCGGCTGTACGGGATGATCCAGAAGGCTCTTGGCTATATAGAAGGGCATAGATCTGATATAATATATGCCGGCATGCCTGATCTGACAAAAGAGGCCCTGGAGAGCTATTTCTATGGCGGCCGGGGGATAGGCAGGGCTCTTGAGAGGTCTCTTTCAAGCCTTGAGCAGGGGCACGGCCCGGCATTCCGGGAGGGGCTCAAGATATTTGGTGCAAAGCCCGCGGTCACACGTGCCTGGCACGGCCTTCAAGAGGAGCAATTGCGTCGCATAGCCAGGGCAGAGATTGAGAAGATGCTTCAATCAAGAGACCTGACTACTGCATCAGGCTGACCTCTGTATTCATCCCTCTGTGAAATGGAATATCCTGGCGTCACAGTCGATGCTGGCGGGCTTGAACTTAAAGATGCCATTTCTCAAAGAGCCGAATGGGGATGAGCAGACAAAAAGAGATGGCGGCCATAAAAGGCCTGCCAGGTCTCTCCTCTTCTAGATCAGTTCCAGGCTCCACTTGTTGAGCTTGCCCACGTCTCTCCCGGCCAGGTCGATGACCTTCAATGTCCAGTCACCCTTCATATCCTGGCCAAGCATCCCGGCCAGGACCGGGCTGGACGAGTCATAGGTGGTTATCAGGTTGTCATCCTCCTCTCCAGTGCGGTTATGCAGCACTGCCTTCTTCCCAGAAGGAGAGGTCAGCTCCGCTCTCAGGTCGCCTATGTAGGTGTGGGTGATGTCAACCCCGACCTTGACTCCCTGGGCTAAGCCTTGCCGGTCGATGGATATAGTGCTGCTCACTCCTGTCGGATTGTTGTCTGGTATATCCAGGCCAGGCTCGATCTCAACTCTGGCAGGACCCTGGCCTGGACCCTGAGTGCCAGAAAGCTCAATGTCCAGGCCAAAGTGGCGCAGTGTGCCCACGTCGCGCTTGGCGAGGTCTGCAACCTTCAATATCCAGTCTCCCTTGGCCTTGGAGCCCATGAGTCCGGCCATGGCCTGGTTGTCCCTGCTGCTGTAAGTGGTGTCCAGGTCGGAGGTCCGGGCCCGATCTCTATCATGAATCATGGCCGTCTTGCCGTCAGGGCTGGTCAGGCTGATCTGGAGGTCGCCCAGGTAAGTGTGGTCTACCTTGACTCCCACCTCTATCCGGGCCACACTGCCATCTTTTGTGACCTTGAGGGCGCTGGTCACACCTGATGGCTGGTTATCAGGCACAGCCAGGTTGGGATCTGCCTCCAAATGCAGCCTCTCACCAATGGGTGTGGATACCTCCGGGACCTGGAAGCTGGGCACTATCCCGGACAGGCTGGCTCCATTGGATCTGGCTCCGACTCCCACTCCGAACCTGGCAAAGGTTGCCCATATATTGGAAGCAGCTTTATCGTGTGCCTCTTTTGTGATTGGACGGACCGCGGAGGTCTGCATATCATTCAGGGCCCTAAGTATGGCATCACGGGCATCGATGAAGCTTGGGCTTGCTGGAGTAAGCTTTAGAGCATCCACCACGATCTGCAAGGCCAGCTCCTTGCCAACCTTCCTGTTCATCTCCATCAGTATGGCGCACCATATCTCGCCGATGTTGTGCTCCTCGTTGTATCTGCCTTTTCCAATATCTCCGAAGTTGTCAGGGAAGCTGCTGTCATAGTGGAAATCCCTGATGCCGTCTGGATTATCGACGACCCAATCGCCTACCACAACACTGTTGTTGATGGTGCAGGCCATGTAATCGCTCCAGCCTTCGCCCATCCCGGAGCTCTGAGGATCCTCCAGGGCGGCATCGTTCATGGGTCCACCCACCAGCCTGTTGGTAAGTCCATGGGTATACTCATGGAAGACGACACTTGAGTCCATAGCAGTATGGCGCCTGGTGCTGTTCACCAGTCCCATATTCATTACAGGTCCCTTTCCGTCCACTGGGGTCGCCATGTTGGCAGTGCCAGTAACGGCGCCGGAGTGGGCCCTTGCATCCACTCTGTCAGACGGCAGGCCGCCCCTTCCGAAGTTGTCCTGCTGGAAGTTCCCATCCCTCTCCTGAAAGCCGAGCAGGTAAAGGAAGTCATGCATGTAGTTGCAGTAATAAAATATGTTTAAAACCTTCTGGTAATCTCCAGCTTGGTCTGGGTTGTCAAAGGTCATGCCTCCACTGGTGCTCGACGCTTTCACAGTCGGACCGCTAACTCCCAGGTGAGCAAAGGTGTTGTTACCTTCGGTGCTGTCCGTCGAGACCCAGTCAGCCGGGAATGGAGGTTGACCCTGGGGCAGAGGCTCTCTTGGATCAGGAAGGCCGTAAGCTTCTGCTGCCAGGGGGAAGTCTACAACTTCCCTTGTAACAGAGCCGTCTTTCCTGAAGATGTTGCCCCTGCACCTCACTGATTTGACCAGCTGGCGCGCATACAGTATATCACCAGTCTCTGCATCCACCATAACCCTGAACTGGCTTTCATAGCTGGGCATGGTCACCAGGACCTCCCAGGCAAGTTTCAGGTCATCGCCCGCGGGGAACCATGACAGGTTGGCTTTAATGCTGTCTCCAAACGGGCCCTTGTCAAGCACTGTTGGGCGGTCCGGAGAGTTGTTGAACGCGGCCACAACTGTTGGGACGAAACCTGTAAGGTCCACAGATGCCAGATAAACAGGCTGGCCGAACTGATCTCTGGCACCCTGCTCATCTTCATGAGGCACAGCGACGTGACTGGCTGCCTTGAGTACGGCATCCTCCACAGAGAGCCTGGGGGCGACGGCTAAGTCCCGGTCCACAGTCACGCTGCTCCCAACGGTATCCACCAGCGTTCCGTCCGGGGCAAAGCGCACCATCTCAGAGGCCTGAAAGATCTTGATTCCCTTGTAGGCCTGCGCCAAGTTGACTGCTGCCCCGCCAGAGGACGTCTTCTGGACATGAGGGTCGGGCATGAACTCCGCTGGCTGGGTGGCAGATAGGCCGAGGGCTCTGCTTATGGACAAGACGTGGTCGAGAGCTCTCTGGATATAGTTTTCCGTCCCAGCCTGGGACGACTCAACTGTTATCGAGGCTGGATTGCCGGTGATGGAATTGAACCTGTCTATCCTTACATTGGTATACTCCGTGGAGGCTTCAGAAGCAAGGGACTTAAGCTCGCTTTTTCTCAAAGCCTTCTCTCTATTTATGCTGAAATCTCGGACATCGACTTCTCTACTCATACCAATATCTCCTATCTCTATTTCTGCCAGGGTCGTCGCAATTGCTTGATCATGGCGCGAGCCGCATCCTCGTTATATGGCCTGAAGATTGCCGCAATACTATGGTGGCACCGGATAAAAAAGCAGCTTCAGTTCCACCGGGAATTGGCGCTTTCAGGTGTATAACTATGTACGATCTAATCATATTTCAGCGGCATCAGGCTATGATATTTGAAGATCGAGGTGATCGTTCAATTTGAACTGGCTGCAAACCTATAGCTTCGACATGCCTAACTAATTGACCCCACCATAGTAGCTATCTGTTCTGTGAATAAATAATTTTCTGACATAGTTAGGACAAAAGCAGGGCTAATCCCCGCCAATTCATTGGCGGGATACAGCCCGCACCTATTACTTTCACTCTACGCAGCTCAACTATATAATCAAGCTCGTCCAAATATGATTTCACCAGATGATAGTGCGAAAAACTCTCAGAGTACCAGTGCATCACTCCATTACGCGATGGAAGCTCGATAGATTGGGGAGTCTCACGGCCAGGATTACCTTTGGTATTGCGCTCATCTCCTCATTGATATCTGATGATATCGATCTAGATAGAAAGACCGTAAGAAAACTGGCAAAAGATAATGATATTGCATCAAGAACAGGGCTATCCTCAGGATTTGTAGATCAATGTGTAGATAAAGCGATCTGGTCCTGGAGATCCTACCAAGAACTTCACGCCGACTGGGAAAGACGAGTTGAAGGGGCCAACCAACGGGTAGATCTTGCAGAGGATGATAGGGCAAGAGAAAAAGCCGAGAAGTCCCTTGCTAAGCTCATCAATAGGGAACCATCTGCGCCCGATTTCCAGAAGAAGACTCCATGCAGGATTGACTATAGAACCGGCAGAATAGAATATGGCAATAACTCCTTCGTTCTATGGATGCATGTATCCACGCTAGAAAAGAACAGGCCGATGGATGTTCCTTTAAATCCGTCCCCCTATCATCTCAAGCAGCTCGAAGGCTCAGAGATCGATGACTTCGAGATCATCAAACACGGCAAGAAGTATTATGCTCACATCTCCATATCAAGGGAGATCGCAGAGATTGAGACAAGTTCTGTCGGAGGCATAGATCAGGGTCTGAACAGGACCCTAGCAATCGTATTGCTAAACGGGGATATGCCTCATGAAGAGCTATTTTGTGAAACCGATAAGCTTAACCTAATCGATAAGTATGACTCCATCATAGCTTCAGTGCAGCACGCTCGAAATGGCAAAAAGCTCAGGCAGCTTCGACACAAGAGATCCAATGTAGCCATATATCATGATTGGTGTCTGGCCAATCACGTAGCCTTGCTTACCGAAGGCTACTACCTGGCAATTGGAAACGCCCGGTTTCATCAGATCAATATCAAAGGCAATGGTAAGCCCGGTCTGAGGAAGAGAATTGGCATTTGGAGCTATAGCAGGCAGAGAGTGTATATCGCCCTCAAGAGGGCTGAAATGGGCTATCAAACCTTGCTCATTGATGAAAGATATACCTCAAAGACCTGTCATGTCTGCGGATCAAGGCTTGTCGAAAGGAAATGGCTGGATGGCTCATCCTATATCCTATGCCATGGCTGCGGACTCAAGTATGATGCCGACCTGAATGCAGGACATGAAATAGCTCTTCGATGTGTTCCAGATTGCGATCTGGAACTCCCGTCGGCTCTGCAGAGTCGACGAGACCGAGATGACTGGCTAAAAGTGCGGATGAACCCGGCGGAGAACCGGGTGAGCGCATAAGACAGATGCCCGCCAATTCATTGGCGGGAGAAGGTCACGTTCAAAGTTTGCTCCGGATCAGGCCTGCTGGCTAGAGCTCACAAGAAAGGCGATCGTATGGATATACTGCCATTTTGGCAGTCATGCTTCATGACATCAGATCCGGGAATAAAGGCCGCGAAGATTGCTCTCTCAACCTCGGATCATTTTGATTCGAAAATCTATATTATCGTTGATCCAAGAGCAGGCATATGCACTGGTTTTGAGAGTATCCTCTGTCTCTAACATATGTCCCTGACTTGAGCCATCTTGCAGATGATTGTCAGTAGGTACGGCATTTCTCCCTTAGAATGGAGGGTCCTCCTGCCTGCTTACCTGTGATGAGGAGATCGAACCTGAACTCTGAGTAGGGCAGGCTTGGGTCCTGGTCGAGTGTCTGGCAGCCAAGGTTCAGATCTCTGCAGATCTCCTTTAGCTCGTCTGGATGATACCACCAGCCCAGATAGTCCTCTCCTTCTCTCCTGGTGAGGATGCGATGTATGTTTAGAAGGATGTACATGGACTTCAGATGCCATGTGTTGTAGTAGGTATCCCATTTTCTCCTCTTGTCCGGGATATCGCCTATCAATGCCATTCCCTCATCTGAGGTGACCTCTAGAAGCCCTTTTATGAACACGGGTGCATCCTTTGGATCGATATGCTGGAATGAGAAGTAGCAGTAGGACTTATCGAAGAACCCTTTTGGGAAGATTCTTTCTATATTTAGAGCACTTTCCAGGCAGTAGTGGATGTTGTCGGCGCTCATTCTCTCCCTGGCCATGCCGAGCAGGTACTCTGAGAAGTCGACTCCGTAGACCTCACCGGCAGTCTCAGATACTATCTTGGTGATCATGCCGTTTCCACAGCATAGGTCGAGCACCCTGTCATCAGGTCCGATCTCCAGCTTATCTATTATATCCCAGGCTATCATCTCCATGCTCTGATCGTGCCGCCTTCCTACCTGGGCCTTGAGGTTATCGTGGTGGGGCTTGACCCATTTTCCCACATATTTATCCTTGACCATAGCTTACCTTGACCCTAGCGGGTTCTCTTACTGAATGCATTCTGCAGATGCATATGTTCTGCCTGGAAAGTTCATATACCTTATCCAAAGGTCTATTTGGCAACAATCGCTCAGTGCTGATAGGGATTTGATGGCATCCAGCTTTATGTTCAGTAGATATCTCCTGCTATTTTGAGTAATGATCCTTCGATCTTACTTCTACTTCTCTTAGATTTAATTAGAATAGTAGATCTATTATGTATTGCTTCCACTCGTATAATGACCTCTGTAATTGGGAAGTGATCTGGTAGCTGCGGATTGCTGGGGAGTATTCAAGCAGCTCTGAGCTGATAAGGAGGCAATAGTTAATGGAATATATTTGTATTTACCATATTTACATGAACTGTTGGATCGATGCCGGATTGATTCCAGGTCGATCAAAATATAGATGCATTTCTGGTGCCACAGCTCCATCAGTGCTAACTGAGTGCGAGCAATTTTGCAGCTGCAATTTTTGAAGTTTAAGGGGGTTCATGTCCTGAGCTGCAATCATGTAAGCTGTGGTAACGTTGAGAAGGTCTGGCTTCCATATACCTATCTTGGAAGGGAGCATGGGCTTAAGCCGCATTCGTACTGCACTTTATGTGGCCTGGTGAAGAATGGCTCTTCAGAGAAACCTCGCAACATTGGCCATTATCTTAGCGCAGTCACTGCTATGAGCAGAGATTTCAGGGTAACGAAGGTTCAGATGAGGCTGATCTCCAAGGAGCTCGAAAGATGCGGGATTGATGATAATTATGGCATAGATAGACACCAACAGGAGGAACTGTTCATTGATGTAGTACAGCGGTACCTCAATGTCCAAGAGCAGATCATACGCGGATTTCTTTAAAGCCTGGATCTGACATCAGCGCCGAATTGATCTCATGATAAGAAGCCTGATGATCGCTTAGGCCTGAGTATGCCTAAATTACAATATAAACAGTTTATTATTTTTACTGGATGAAGAATTGGAGGCTGTGTTCATGTGTGGTATAATGGGATACATAGGAAACGGTGATGCATCTCCTCTATTGCTGAAAGGTCTGAAGAATCTTGAATACAGGGGATACGACTCTGTGGGAATGGCTACAGTGTCCGACTCTCTCAGGATAAGCAAGGGAATAGGAAAGATCGATGATGCTGTGGGCGATCTGGATATGTCTTATCTGGATGGCAAGATAGGCATAGGGCATACCAGGTGGGCGACTCACGGGTCTGTATCGACAGTAAACGCACATCCCCACACTGATTGCAAAAAAAAGGTTGCTATTGTTCATAATGGAATAATAGAGAACTATAAAGAGCTAAAAGAGGGACTAATGGCCAGGGGCCACGAGTTTGCAAGCAGCACTGACTCAGAGGTCATAGCACACCTGATTGAAGAGAGCCTGTCTGAGGGTGGACAGGGTCTCCTGACCCCGACTGGCAATAGCTTTGATGCAGCCTGCTTCAATGCATTCAGGCAGCTTAAGGGAAGCTATGCAGCCCTGGCAATATCCGAGGGTGAGGACAGAATTGTGGCTGTGAGAAAGGATTCGCCCCTCGTGCTGGGCTTGAGCGACAATGGGGCGATCTTTGCATCTGATGTCCCGGCCCTCTTGGAGTGGACCAAGAATGTGGTCTACCTCCAGAACTACGATGTAGTGGTGGCGAGAAGAGACGGCATCAAGCTTTACAGCCTCCTTGGAGGGGAGGTGGCACGTGATGTCAGCACTGTCGACTGGGATGTAGAGCAGGCCAAGAGGGGCGAGTTTGATCACTTCATGCTAAAGGAAATAGCAGAGCAGGCAGAGACCATCCAGAAGGCCATACTGCAGGACAAGCAGGTGATAAAGAGGATCGTGGATGAGGCAAAAGACGGATCTGGAATATTCTTTGTGGGGTGCGGGTCGAGCTACAATGCCTGCCTGGCTGGATCGTACCTGATATCAAAGATTGCGAATATGCATGTGAACACTGTGCTTGCATCTGAGTTCGAGAACTATGAGCATTTTCTCACTGATAAGACCCTGGTCTTTGCTGTATCTCAATCTGGAGAGACAGCCGACGTTTTGGATGCAGTCAGAGTGGCGCAGAGCCACGCAAGCAAGGTCATAGGCATAACAAACGTCATGGGGTCCTCGCTTACCAGGGAGGGCGATGAGCTCATCATGATGAACTCAGGGCCAGAGATCTGCGTCCTCTCTACCAAGACCTATACCTCCCAGGTGGTGCTCATGTCCCTTCTGGCCTACTCATTTGCCTCAAGGTGCGATGAGTGCATAAACAGCACCAAGAGCCTCTATATGGATATCTATAACCTCACTTCCAAGTCCATGAGAGGGTACCTCAAGGGGCTGGCCAGGTTGCTGGCGGATAAGGAGCACATGTACATGATAGGACGGGGTCTCCAGTATCCGACTGCCATGGAGGCTGCCTTAAAGATCAAGGAGGTCTCCTACATCCATACTGAGGCCTTTGCTGGAGGCGAGCTCAAGCACGGACCTCTGGCGCTCATAGAGAAAGGCACTCCAGTGTTCGTCTTCGTTGGCCAGGATAATGAGGATAAGATCCTCTCAAATGCCCAGGAGGTCAAGGCAAGAGGCGGATTTACCATAGGCATATCTGCCAGGAACCACGATATCTTTGATTACTGGATCAAGGTTCCAGAGTCGGGGGACTTCAATCCCATCATCCAGGCCATACCCATGCAGATACTCGCCTATGAGCTGGCAGTGCAGAAAGGATTAGATCCCGACAAGCCAAGGAACCTGGCCAAGTGCGTCACTGTCCTCTAAAGGGCATCTGCCCTTCCAGAGGTCAAACGATCCTCTTTTAATAGAGACATAACGCCGCAGCGCAGCTGCGCTTGGGAGAAATTTTCTTAATCGATGTAGAAACGAGCGGAGAAGTGGACGTATGAAGATGGGGACTGAGATATGTCTGATTTAAGCATCAGAGAGATTGGACGTGACGAGCACAAGTTATGGGATGAACTTGTGGCTTCTTCGCCGCAGGGCACCATATTTCACAAGAGCTTCTGGCTGAATGCCAACAGCGAGCTCTTCAATCAGAAGCTCAGGATCATAGGGTGCTTTGAGGGAGATTCACTTCTTGGCGGGTGCTCTTTCTTTGTTCGAACCTCGAGGGGAGCATTCAAGATGGCAACAGCCTCCTGCACTATGACGCCTTATGGGGGGTTTGTAATCTCGCCGTTTAGCAACGGTGGGAAGAAGTCACAAGGCCAGTGGATACGCTATGATGAGGTGATGAGATCGCTTTGCAATGCCCTTTCTGCTGAACATTTCGACTACATTCAGCTGGTCAACTCTCCCGGGTTTACAGACATCAGGCCTCTGACCTGGGGTGGGTGGAGCGACCTGGTCTACTACACATACAGCCTGGATCTCGCCAGCCATGATGATGCCAATGCCTCTAAAAGCGTGAAGTATAACCTCAGGAAAGCAAACGCAAACAATATAGCGATAAAACAGGTCCTGGATGCGTCTTTATTCTATAAGCTCTTCTCAATGACCTTTGAGAGGCAGAATATCAAGCCGCCAGTGCAGGAGACGTACTTCAAAAAGATGTTCGACCTCTTAAGAGATCAGGGCTCGTGCGAGATGTGGGTTGCTGAAACTCCAGAAGGTGAGAAGGCCTGTGCTTACAATATCGTCTGGGATAATAAGAGAGCTTACTCCTGGATCGCTGCGACCAACACAGATCTGAGGTTGGTTGGAGCAAATGTTATGCTGGATTGGGAGATATTCAAGCATTTAAAGGAGAATGGGTTCAAGGAATACAATATGTTCAGGGGAAATTTGCCCCAGCTGACCACATATGCAACCAACTTCAACCCCCAGCTGGCCCCATATTATGGTGTTGAGAAGTCCAGCCTGAGATATAATCTCTTGCGAGGGGCCAGCATAGCTTTGCAGAGCATCAAGCAGTAGCGTGCCATGGCTATGCTGCCCAACCTGGTGAGATATTATAGAAGATCTGCACGGGATGAGATAGGCGGATTTCTATCAAGAGGCTGGAAGAAGGCAGAGAGCCAACATGTGACAGTGGTCGATGACAAGTCCCTGGCGGATGTAATCACCATATCTGAACGCCAGTGGGATCAAAGCCACAGCAGAGCACTCCTAAACTATTCCAGGATCTTCAAGAATACATTTTATGCATTAAAGAGAGACGGTGAAGTCGTTGGATACTGTCTTTGCTGCATCAGGCCCCGCATATCACTTAGAGGCTTGCATAAGATATCAGCCATATGCTCTTTTGTCGTGAGAGAAGATTGGAGGGGACGGGGCGCTGGGAGGATGATCATGGAGCATGTCATCAAAGAGATGAGGCTGAATAACGTCTCTTTGATGTATCTCTATGTTATGATGGAGAATCATAAGGCCATAAATCTTTATGAGAGCTGCGGGTTTAAAAAAGTCGATACTATAGGCGATATCTGCCAGTTAGGCAGTGACTGCTATAAGATGGAGCTCAAGCTCTCTAATTGAGCCCTTGGACTATTTGGGTTCTGTCCATCCTCAATTGGATTGATATAACAAAAGTCCTATTTTGAGCGCCTGAGTGCAGGCATTGAGCGATTATAAATATATCATCAACTCAAGTCCTGGTGCTGATTAAATTGAGCATGAGATGTGCAGTAACCGGCGGTGCCGGGTTCATAGGATCGAACCTGGCAGAGCGATTGGCAGATGAGAACGATGTGGTTATAATCGATGACCTGTCCAAGGGCAAAATAAAGAATATTGAAGGCATAGGCGCTGAGTTCATAAAAGGGAGCATTACTGACCTGGACCTTCTAAAGAAGGCCTTTGCTGAAGTAGACTGCGTCTTTCACATGGCAGCAATAGCCTCTGTGCAGAGCAGCGTAGAAAATCCCTTAGAGACCAACTCAGTGGGCGTGGAAGGGACTTTAAACGTCCTCATGGCCTCGAGGTATGCTGGGGTAAAGAAGGTCGTCTTCTCATCCTCCGCCTCAGTTTACGGCCAGTCTCCAGAGCTGCCCAAGAGAGAGGATATGCGTTTAGATCCAAAATCGCCCTATGCTGTATCAAAGCTCACTGGCGAATATTACTGTAAGGTGTTTGAAGAGCTATATGGTCTGAACTCCACCGTGCTGCGTTATTTCAATGTTTACGGGCCAAAGCAGGACCCCTCTTCTGAGTATTCAGGGGTTATATCCAGGTTTGTCTTCAATATCTTAAAAGGTGAGGTTCCGGTGATATACGGGGATGGTGAGCAGACCAGGGATTTTGTCTATGTCCAGGATGTAGTGAATGCAAATATTCTTGCCAGCCGCTCCAATGAATCAGGCATATTCAACATAGCAAGTGGCAGAAGCATAAGCCTAAACCAGCTGGCGGATATGATAGGCAGGACGCTTTGCAGGGATATCAAGCCAAAGCATATCGATCCAAGGCCAGGGGACATCAGAGACTCTCTGGCAGATATAAGCAAGGCAAAGCAGATAGGATATGTGCCAAGCTTTGCAATGGAGTCGGGACTTGCAGACTGCATAGAGTATTTCAAAGGCATTCTTGATTGAATGGCTCTGGTGTGGAGGCATCTTTTGAAGAAAGTACTGATAATCAGCTATTATTTCATGGATAAATCAGTGATCGGCTCTGTACGTTCAAGCGGGCTTGCCAGGTTCTTGCCGAGCTTTGGGTGGGACCCGGTCATTTTAACTGTCAGACCTAAAGAGGCGCCTGCATCAGAGCCAAAAGATATTAATATTGATCCCTCATCTAATCTGAAGATCGCTGATACCCCCCTTGAGGACGATCCGTTTATAAGATGGAAGAAGAGGTTTGGCCTGAAGGCGGATGAAACAGTAAAGCAGCAATTAAACCTGGGCCATAACGGGAATAAAAATGTCTCAAATACCTTTTCTGAGGGCCTTCTGAACTTCTGCGGGGAGATGCTGGTATTTCCTGATGAGAAGATAGGCTGGTACAGGCAGGCTCTTGAGAGAGGAAGAGAGCTCTTATCTGAGGATGAGTTTGATGCCATAATCAGCACGTCTAGCCCTGTAACCTCTCACCTGGTTGCCAGAAGCCTGAAAGATGAATACGGGCTTGCCTGGGTTGCGGATATGAGAGACTTATGGTCACAGAGCTATCTGCCCAGGACCTTCATCACCAAGACCAGGCACAGGAGATTGGAGCTGAAGACTTTATCGGCTGCAGATTCTTTGACAACGGTTTCTCAGCCATTGGCAGATAAGCTAAAGGAGCTGCACAAAAGCAAGAGAGTTTATGCTATCCTAAATGGGTTTGATCCTGACCAGATGAACCCCGGGGCAAAGCTGACCGACGGTTTCAAGATCGCCTATACCGGCGCCATATATAAAGGAAAGCAAGATCCAGAACCCCTGTTCAGGGCATTAAGAGAGTTAAGATCTGAGGCTGCAATTGATCTCAATGATGTTTCAGCCGACTTTTATGGAGATAATATGGGCTGGCTGGAAGATGAAGTAGAGAGGTTCGACCTCAAAGGCGCGGTCAAGATCCACGGCCAGATCTCCAGGGATCTGTCTATAGAGATGCAGAGAGAATCTCAGATGCTCCTTCTCTTGAACTGGAACGACCCTGGCGAGATGGGCGTGTACACAGGGAAGATATTTGATTATCTCTCAGCACAGAGGCCGATTCTCTCAATAGGCGCCTTTCCGGGAGTAGTAGGAGAGCTGCTGCAGGAGACCCGGTCCGGCTGGCATGCATCAAGTGTTGATGAGATAAAGCTCCTTGTTAAAAGGGCTTATGATGAATTTAAGTCCAATGGCAGGACCAGCTATCATGGGTCATTGGCTGAAATTGATAGATATAGCCATAGAGAGATGGCAAAGAATTTCGCACAAGTGTTAAGTACATTGAAAGCTTGATGTATATAGTCGTCTATATTGATCTCCTCTTATAGGTACTCAGCCAGCCAATATTGAACTTCTTTGATCATTGGAGCCTTAAGCGCATTCAAAGGCTCAACTATGCAAAAGGATGATTATGGATGAACCAGAAATACTAAACGGACGATCTAAATCGACCTCTTCCAAGAAGAAGACCCTTTTTGCACACGATGTAATGAAGCTTGCCTTAGGGACGGTATTTGCACAGGCCATATCAATTCTGATCTCACCTATCCTGACTCGGCTCTATGGCCCTGAGGCATTTGGCTTATCTGCACTTTTTGGAGGTATTGCAGGCATTATTGGGGTTGTGGCTTGTTTACAGTACGATGCAGCAATTATCCTCCCTAAGGATGATGAAGATGCTGTAAATCTCCTGGGGCTAAGCTTTTTTTTTGTAACCCTTGTGAGCATTACCACTGTGCCCGTGATATGGCTCATTGGGCCCCAGATACTGGGTCTAATGAAAGCAACCGAGCTTAACCCCTATATCTGGCTCATTCCAGTGGCGATCTTTGTAAATGGAGCTCTCTTTGCCTTGAACTACTGGAACTCCAGGACAAAGCAATTCGGACGTCTCTCATTTGCCAGAGTTAACAGCACAGTTGCCACTGCAGGAGTTCAAATTGGGGCAAGTTCAATAGGCCATGCTACAATGGTAGGCCTGATCTTTGGAAGCTTAAGCGGCTCTGCAGTGTCTGCTCTGGTGCTTGGAGGCCAGATCTGGCGTGACGACAAAATGATGCTTTGCAGAAGCCTCAACTTCAAAGACATGGTCTCAGGCCTCAGAAGATACAAGAATTTTCCTCTATACAGCACCTGGACAGTGCTCTTGAATACCCTCTCCTGGCAGGTGCCGACATTCCTTCTCTCTGCCTATTTTTCATCGACTATTGTGGGCTATTATTACCTCAGTATGATGGTGTTTCAGCTGCCTATGAGCCTGATTGCAAGCTCAATCTCTCAGGTATTCCTTCAGCATGCTGCTGAGGCCAAGCATTCAGGCAGCCTTTCAACTTTAGTAGAGGGTTCCATCCTGCGGTTGAGCAAACTGGCCATATTCCCTTCGTTGGTGCTCTTGATCATAGGAAGAGAGATCTTCAGCGTCATATTTGGGGCTCATTGGACTGAGGCTGGTGTATATGTGCAGATACTTGCTCCCTGGATGTTCTTTGCTTTTATGGTATCTCCCATGAGCACTTTGTTCTTAGTCTTGGAAAAGCAGAGAATGAGCTTTGCCATCAATACCCTCTTCTTCCCAATGCGAATTGGAGCTCTGGTTTTGGGAGGAATTCTAATGGATGCTAGAATAGCTATAGTCCTTTTTACAGTCACAGGGGTTATCATTCACGGAGCAACCCTTATCTGGCTGGTGGGGATCTCAGGAGTGCCAATCTATGGTTTTATGGCGAGCTTAGCAAGGCACTTTGCCTATAGCATGCTATTTTTAAGCCCTGTCATCTTAGCAGATCTCTTCTGGCACTCACATCAGTTCTTCATAGTATCTCTTGCCTGCTTCATGGCAGCTCTGTATTATATGGTAATTATAAAGAATGATGACCTGCTGAAGAATTCTATCCTTCATATCTATAAAGGCATTTACTCTGGATTGAATGCACGTTGAATTATATGGATCTAGTGTACAAGGGATCTGGTCGTTGCTTAATTAAGCATTTATAATGTTGGGGACGCCTGCAGATGATCGAAATATTGAAGCAGAATGGGCAGATGATTGAAATATTAAAGCAGAATAGCGATATCTGGGATTTGTTTACAAAAAGGGAAGAATACAACCCTGTCATACATGATAAGATAGGTCGCTTTCCTTACTATGCGAGCGTGCATAAGGATATATTTGAACCATCAGTATCCAAGTACCTGCTCAGCAATGGATTTGATATAGAGTATCCAGATGGGAAAACATTTGCCATCTGCCTCACCCACGATGTCGATATAGTTTACCAGTCATTTGCGGGGAAGCTTGCTGATTCACTTGTATCTTTAAGGGCTGGAAAGATAGGACCAACTGTTCAAACTCTGTGCAGAATCGGGTCAAATAAGATGCCTTGGTGCAACTTTGATAAGGTCATGGAGATTGAAGAGAGGCACGGGGCAAGATCGAGCTTCTACTTCCTGGCCCACGATGATGAGGAGCCAGATTTTACCTATCGTGTAGGAGATCTGTACCAGGAGATGGTAGAGATCTCTGACCGCGGATGTGAGGTGGGCCTTCATGGAGGAGAGAAGGCTTACGCAGATCCTAGTAAGCTGCTGGAAGAGAAACATCGTCTAGAAAAGGCGTTGAATAAAAAAGTAGTGGGCTACAGAAGCCATTATTTGCGATTTAAGATTCCTGATACATGGGAGAATCTGGCCAGAGCCGGATTTAAATACGATACTACATTTGGGTATGCCGACTGTGTCGGCTTTAGGAATGGAATATGCCATCCATTTAGGCCTTTTAACTTGAATGAAGGCCGGGAGATAGGCATAGTTGAGATTCCTCTAACCATTATGGATTGCACGCTTGGTAATTATATGAACCTTGATCCAGCGATAATGTGGCGGATTACAAAACAGCTGATAGACACAGTCGAGATGTATCACGGAGTAATAACTATTCTCTGGCACAACACATTTATGACAGAAGAAGGTCTGAAGTTTTACCAAAAAATCTTGGAATATGGTTCACAGAAGAAGGCATGGATGACAAGCGGAAGAGAGATCTCTGCTTGGTGGAATGATCATATCCCTTAAGGGGAGATGGACACAGCTATTCAACAATAACAGTCAGGCTTTAAGATGTTTATAGAGAGGTAAAACGATATGTCACTAAAAAATGAAATTGAAACTTACGATAATGCAAAGCCCACGGATCACGGGGAAGTTGAGATATTCGATACAATAATTTTTTCTAACATAATTAGGAAAAAGGAATTGAGCGTAATATTTGATCTATTAAATAGGCTCAATCCTGAGATAATACTGGATTACGGTTGTGGGGGAGGATGGCTCTCAAAGGTTCTAAGTTCACATAACTATGAGGTAGTTGGAGTTGATATTAGCAAAGCTCTTGTCGGAAATTCCAAAAAAATCAACTCCGATTATGAATTTATGGTTGGAGATTGTACAAACCTTCCTTTGAAGGAAGGCAAGTTTGATCTTATTGTTGGAATGGGCATTTTACATCACTTAGATTGCGGCAAAGCTTTGGTGGAATGTCGCAGAATCCTTGAAACAGGGGGGTACATTCTCTTTATGGAACCTAATATTTGGAACCCCCCTATGTATATAGGGCGGAAATTAATGCCAAGCGAGATTCATACAGCAGATGAAAAACCATTAAATCCGAATCATATCAAAAAAGAATGCGCAAAATGTGGATATGAGGTGGAATCAATTGATTTCCTCTTCCCATTCAGCTTTTGTATCTCTTACTTATTTGCAAAGACAAACTACAAATTAGTTAAAGCTATTGCAGAAAAGAGCTGGAATACAATTGGGTTTTTTGAGAGCTTACTAGAAAAATTACCGGTAATAAACATGATGGGCGGTGTCATTATAATAATCGCCAAGAAGATATAATCTTCAATATTTTTGAACATCTTTATTGATATTGCCATCTCCCCGTGGCATGCTGAAAGCGTTGTCCCAGAAATCTGAATAAGTGATACTGATATTGCTCTCTCCAAGCTCTTTAATGCCCATGATGATGCTATTTTTAATGACATTATCTCTCTCATTCATAGCACTTATCAGGTTATCGGCGCCCGTAAAGATGCAGCTTTTAAATGTTGTATTCTGTGCGTTCGCTATATATATTTCATTATCAGTTGCATCGAAGATGCAGTTTGAAAAGACGTTATTATGCTGAATGGTGTCCTCTATAGTCTCAGATGTATCTTCAAGAACAGCTCCCTGTCTCACGCCCACAGTCCTGCACTTTTCAAATATATTCCTGTAGGATCCGTCTCTGGCCACCAGCCCGTAGCTCCAGTAGATAGATCGATTTAAACCATCACCATAGGCAGTGCAGTTTATAAATTCGTTATCATGGCTGTAAAGCGAGGCAAAGAAGCACTCTCCATTGCCATAAGTCTCACAATCAATTATCTTATTCCTGTAATTATCATGCTTCAGGCCGATGCCATGCCCTGGATGGACTTCTGAGAAGGCATGCATGTTTTTGGTGGTACAGTTCTTTATTATATTATCGTGTGACTCAGACAAGATCATGTAATAGTTTACAGGGCTTACTACATCCGCTCCATAAGAGCGGCAGCGATCCAGAAGCGTGTAATTTGAGCGTATCAGCGCGAAGTTGGCCGCAATTGCATCTGTGACAGTGCAGCCTCTCACAACGCACCCTTCGGAATCCACCAGATAGATGCCATACCCATTAAGTCCATACTTCCAGACGCCATATCCATTGGGCAGATCTCCATCATCCTTCCCCAGCCTGGATGCTGTGATATTATCGAGGGTCATATTGGAAGCGTGGTTTAAATAGACGCCTACCTTATAGCGCGTCACTTCTATATTTCTGAGTTCAATATATCTCCTGGAGAGTATGGTTATGCCAACTCCGCTTCTATCCAGCCCATCAAGAAGCGGCGTGCCATCGTATCCTTCAAGTATAATGGGCGTAACTGCAGTTCCAGAGTGCATTATTGCTACATATTCACGGGTGTAGTTGCCTCCCTTGATGTATACTATATCACCAGCTCTCACATTGGCTCCGGCATATGTAATCGTCCTCCAGGCTTCAGATTTAGTCAGACCTGAATTAGAATCGCTTCCTGAAGTGGAGACATAATAACTAGTGGAAATGGCTACATCTATAAGAATCGCTGATACAGCAACATATAGTATTATAGCGGCTAAACAGATGCAGGAAGTCCTGATAGAAGAAGCAATATGGCCAGGAAAAGATGGAAATAGTTTGGACAGTTCAGGCATGCCTTATAGTATTTGGGTATCTTATTATTTAAGCATATCTTAAATCGGGTGGCGCTGTAGAGTCCTGAAATGATTGACATAGATAAACAGCCTGTAACGGCAGCCTTGAAGTGCTGGGCCGCAGCCTGAATCAGGCAGGCACTTACGCCAGTGCATATGCCGAGTTTTCCAGCCGTCACAACGAGATAGAGAAGATTTTGCCCAATCTCAAGCCTAGATGTATGAGTGTTCCCCGCGAACGCGCTTTAGGGAGTACGGCCCGAGAGGCCCGGTAGTTAGTGGCGCCCCAAAAAAGTTGTGGGATCGTTCCTTGTGTTTGGTGCTCTTTTCAGCTTAAATGCACTATCATCTCCCAGCGGCCATGGGGTCGTGGGCGGTCAGACGGGGCCACGAGCTACAGACCAGAGCATAGAGCACGGCCCATAAGATAAAGCCCTATTTCGCCATCCAATAAACCGCTCTTGAGCCTTGCATGATAAATTATCTGGCGTGAAGAAAAGAATTAGGGTCTTATATCGGCATGAATGTATTAGTGCCTCCCATGCCACCCATCCCACTGGAATGCCATCAGCAGACCTACCTGAAACCTTTTATACCTTGCCCGCGACCACAATTAGGAATTTAGGAGATCCCTGATGGAATTTACAGCTCAAGAGAAATATGAATTCAAGCGGCTTCTAGACGACATGAGGTCAAAGACCGGCAGAGGCACTGAGCTCATCTCGCTCTACATACCTCACGACAAGCAGATCTCAGATGTCATGGCCCAGCTTAGAGAGGAGTACGGTCAGGCCGCCAACATCAAATCCAGAGTCACCAGGCTCAATGTCCAGAGCGCTCTCGATTCTGCCATGTCCAGGGTCAGGCTGATCCCCAAGGCGCCTGAGAACGGCGTGGTGATATTCATTGGCTCTGTGGATGTGGGCGCCAACAAGACCGACATGTTCAGCGTAGCTATGGAGCCGCCAGATCCCATAGTCACTTACAGATATCATTGCGATTCATCCTTCCTTCTAGAGCCCCTAGAAGAGATGCTGGCAGACAAGAAGACCTACGGCCTCATAGTCCTGGACAGACGTGAGGCAGCCATAGGTGTTCTCAAGGGCAAGAGCATTGAGGCATTAAAGCACCTGACCTCCACGGTGCCTGGCAAGCAGAGGAAAGGAGGCCAGTCAAGCCACAGGTTCCAGCAGCTGAGGCTCATTGCCATCCACGATTTCTACAAGAGAATAGGCGACAGCGCCAATGAGGCTTTCCTGCCGATAGATCCCAAGAACCTGGAAGGAATACTGGTCGGAGGACCATCGCCCACCAAGGAAGAGTTCGTGGAGGGCGGGTTCCTGCACCACGAGCTTCAAAAGAAGATCGTGGACGCCTTAGACGTCTCATACACTGATGAGTCAGGGCTGCATGAGCTTGTGGACGCGGCTCAGGACCGGCTCCTCGACCTGGAGATGACCCAGGACAAGATACTCATGAGGCGGTTCATGGAGGAGCTGGTGAGCGATAAAGGCCTGGCATCATACGGTGAGAAGGAGGTCAGGCATAACCTGGAGCTGGGGGCGGTCGATACTCTGCTGCTCTCAGAGGACTTAAGAATGACCAGGGCCAAGATTGTCTGCGCCAACCGCAGCTGCGGCTTTGAGGAGAACGAGACCAGGACGCTTAAATCACAGCCTCTGGGGAGCTGCCTCAAATGCGGCGGAAGCCTGAGCATCACAGAAGAGGTGGACGCAGTATCGGACCTGTCGGCCCTGGCTGATGCCAGCGGAGCCAAGGTCAAGATCATATCCACTGAGTTTGAGGAGGGTGCCCAGCTCTACCAGGCCTTTGGAGGAATCGCAGCCATACTCAGGTTCAAGACCAGCCACATCTGAGCCGGGGACTTAGCCATGATAGACGTTTCTGTAAATGTGCTGGTCAAGCCCACAGAGAGAGTGGACCGTGTCACCTCGGCCATAGAGAAGATATTTCCAGGCCTCATCATGGACATACGCGAGGACAGGGTCCAAGCCTATGACGGCATCGCGTCCCTGACCTGCTTCCACAGGCTTTTGCGCGAAGAGCGCATCCTGGATACCGCCAGGTTGGTCATGGAAAGGGGCCTTGTAGGGAACTCAGTCCAGTTCAGGCTGGGCAAGCAGGCAGCCTACATGGGCCAGATCAGCTTTCCTCCGGAAGAAGAGCCTCTGGGATCTATACATGTCCAGATCTCAGGTGATGATAGGATCATAGACTGGCTGGCGCCCAGAACTGAGAACGGCGAGCCTGTAGGGGAGATTGATCTCCTAAAGGAGGGTGGCAATGTTTAGCTTCTCATCGGCCAAAATGGTGGACAGGCCGTTTGACTGGGCCTACCAGCTAGAAGACCTCGGGTATACCGGCTGGGAGATAGTCCAGGAAGGAAAACAGAAGATCACAAAGGAGAACCTGGCCGAGGTCAGGAATATTGTAGAGACCACAAAACTCGTCCTGACGATCCATCTTCCTTATTCAGACCTGAACCTGGCGAGCATGAACCAGCCCATCTGGGAAGAGACTGTAAAGCAGATGAAGGCCTGCCTGACCATGACCAGCGAGTTTGCAAGGCTTGCAGTGGTCCATCCCGGCCACTTCTCGCCACTGGGAGCGCTCATGCCCGATCGGGCCTGGTCCCAGAACGTATTTGGGATACAGCAGCTCTGCGACCATGCCGCAGACCTGGACATGAGGATCGCAGTTGAGAACATGGTCAACATGCCCGCAATCCTTGGACGCAGGCCTGAAGAGATAATGGGCATAATAGATACCGTGAACAGAGAAAATCTTGGGTTTATATTGGACGTGGGCCACGCCAACACCAACGGCAATGTGGAGAAGTTTCTGGAGCTCAAAGACAGGATCATCCATGCCCATATCCACGACAACCACGGCGATAGAGATGAGCACCTGCCTGTGGGAAACGGCACAGTTCCCTGGAACAAGGTTGCATCAGCCTTTGAGGGCTACGAGGGCCGGATGGTCACCGAGTCCCGGTCGCTGATAGAGGGCGAGAGATCTTTAAAACGTCTCAAAAAGTTGATGAAGAAAGAGTGATTCCCTGACTATATGCCTTCTTTAAACGATCTGGCTGAGGGGATGCTATCGGAGTTCGAGGCCAAGGACCGCGCCCGTGAGGAGACGCTCAAGCTCTCCAGGTCCCTTATAAGGAACTGCTCTGCATCCATCAGGTCTGTGCACCGGGGAGACCTTCCTGAGGCTGAGAGGTACATGGGCATCGCCCTTGAAACACTTAAGAGGATTCGCGACCAGACCAGGGACCAGCCGGTCATCAGGTACGCCGGGTTCGTGGACGATGCAGAACAGGAGTATGCCGAGGCCAGGAACGTCTACTCCATAATAACCAGTCACGAGGTTCTCTCGCCCCATGAAGTGGGAGTGGACACTGTGAACTACCTGTCAGGCCTCGGCGACGTCACTGGCGAACTCCGGCGGCACATACTGGATCTCATCCGCCAGGGAAGGCCCGCTGATGGAGAGTACTTTTTGGATGTGATGGAGGAGATTTACAGGCTGCTGATGCTCTTTGATTATCCGGATGCCATAACCAGGGGGCTGCGCAGGAAGAGCGATCTTGCAAGGTCTATGCTTGAGAAGACGAGAGGGGACCTGACAAACGCCATAGAGATGGCTGCCATGGCCGGAAGCATACACAGGCTAGAGGATAAGCTTAAAGAGGCTGGGTCTAGAGTTTAAGTTATGAGATTTGATCCGTCCCAGATAAAGGAGGCTGCCAGCAAGGATTTCGATGCCACCTGGCAGCAGGGAAGGGAGTATCTCGCAAGGCCAGGCATAAACGAGAGATACCCCAGAAGGTCTTACTCTTATGGAGTTCCACATCCCATATTCGATACCATCCAGAGGCTTCGAGAGGCATACCTGAGACTTGGCTTTAATGAGGCCATGAACCCGGTCATGGTGGACGCCAAGGACGTCTACAGGCAGTTTGGGTCTGAGGCCCTGGCAGTTTTAGACAGGTGCTTTTACCTGGCAGGACTCCCAAGGCCAGACGTTGGAATGTCTGATGAGCGCATAGCCCAGGTAAATAGCCTGCTTGGCAGAGACCTTGCCCCTGAAGAGGTCGAGGCTGTCAGACAGATCCTTCACGGCTACAAGAAGGGCAAGGTTGAGGGCGACGACCTGGTCCAGGAGATCGCCAAATCCCTGGGCGCAAGCGATGCCCTGGTCTCAACACTCCTGGAGAAGGCCTTTCCCGAGTTCAAGGACCTCAAGGCCGAGGCCACCACACGCACTCTTCGAAGCCACATGACCTCAGGCTGGTTCCAGACGCTCTCAAATCTATATTACCGCACAAAGCTCCCTGTAAGGCTCTTCTCAATAGACCGCTGCTTTAGGCGCGAGCAGGCCGAGGATGCGGCCAGGCTCATGACATACCACTCTGCAAGCTGCGTGATCATGGATGAGAACCTCTCAGTAGATGACGGCAAGGCCGTGGCAGACGGGCTCTTGAGCCAGTTTGGGTTCCAGAAGTTCAAGTTCCTGCCCGACGACAAGCGCAGCAAGTACTACACCCCAGGGACGCAGATAGAGGTCTACGCCTACCACCCCGGCCTGAAAGGTTCCAGCACCAAGTACTCCAGCGGCTGGGTAGAGGTGGCCACCTTCGGCATTTATTCGCCTACGGCACTAAGTCAGTACGATATACCTTACTCTGTCATGAACCTGGGCCTGGGAGTAGAGAGGCTGGCCATGATAATGCACAACTCAAGTGATCTCAGAGCTCTCTCTTATCCACAGTTCCAGAATGACTGGACTCTGACGCCAAGAGAGATGGCTCAGATGATCCTGGTAGACAGAGTTCCCTCAACCCAGGCGGGGCGGGACGTGGCAGAGGCCATAGCTGAGACCTGCATCAAGTACGGGGACACTCCATCCCCATGCGAGTTCACAGCCTGGGAAGGAGAGCTTTCAGGAAAGAAGGTCAAGGTATCAGTGGTCGAGCCCGAGGAGAACACCAAGCTCTGCGGGCCGGCGTTCATGAACGAGGTTGTGGTCCACAAAGAGAACATCATGGGCATTCCCCATACATCCCGCTGGGAGGAAGCCTTCAACGAGGGCGTGACCACAGGCATCAGGTATATCGATGCCTTTGCCAACCAGGCTGCAGCCGAGGCTGAGTCGGCGGCTCTTGCAGGTCAGGGGTCTGAGTCCAGGGTGAGGATTGTGAAGAGCCCAGGCGAGATCAACCTCAGGATCGAGCCTGCACTCGAGAGGTTCATCACCAGCTATAAGCACAAGATCGACCTGCGCGGACCGGTCTTCACTACAGTGAGGAGCCAGATAGTTGGCTGAAATGGCATGAAAGTTGCAACAGCCAACTCTGGGGATAAGCAGGCTGCAGGCGAGTTTGCAGCCTCGCTCATCCAGGACGGGATGGTCGTTGGCCTTGGCACGGGCTCGACCGTTGCCTGGACCATACGCAAGGTCGGAGCAATGGTGAGGGACGGGCTGAAGATAATGGCAGTTCCCACATCCTACCAGGCTGAGGCATTGGCCATAGAGTGCGGGATACCTCTGACCACCCTTTCGCAGCACCCTGTGCTCGACCTGGCCATAGATGGGGCAGACCAGGTTGACGCCCATCTGTATGCCATCAAAGGCGGAGGCGCTGCCCATACCAGGGAGAAGGTGGTCTCATGCTCTGCCAGGAAGTTTGTACTGGTGGCAGACGAGACCAAGTTTGCAGAGAAGCTCAGCGTTCCAGTTCCTTTAGAGGTGCTGCCCTTTGCTGCCAAACTGGTCGAGCGCAGGATCGAGGATATTGATGGAAGGCCAGTCATCCGCCAGGCCAAGATGAAAGATGGCCCTGTGATCACAGACAACGGCAACTTCGTCCTGGATGCCGATTTCGGGATCATAGCCGATCCTGAGAGTCTTGGTCAAAAACTTTCTGCAATACCTGGAATTGTTGAGCACGGCATATTTTGCAATGTGGACGAGCTCCACCTGGCCAGATCTGGCACTGTGGAGATAATCAGTCTCAGGTGAGTTTTTATGGATCTTTCACCATTGCCTGGATGCGATGCCGATGCCCGGACCATCTGGTGGGACGACGGCCTGTGGATGATAGACCAGACCAGGCTGCCTGCTGAGCTTAAGACCATCAGGATCAGGTCCATACCAGAGCTGATTGAGGCCATAAAATCTCTGCGCGTCAGGGGCGCTCCTGCACTTGGCGCAGCCGGAGCATACGGTGTGGCACTGGCAGCTCAGCTCTCATGGACTAACAACCCCTTCGACCTCCTGCAAGACGTAGAGACGGCTGCAGACATGATCAAGGCCTCGCGGCCCACGGCCATAAACCTCTCATGGGGGGTGGACAGGGCCATGAGGGCGGCTGCACTTATGGATACCATCGAGGGCATCAAGGACGCATCACTCAGAGAGGCTGAGCTGATAGCAGACGAGGATATTGCCATCAATAAGGCCATTGGCAGGAATGGGGCTAAGCTTCTGGAAGATGGGGACAGGGTTTTGACTCATTGCAATGCCGGGAGGCTTGCATGCGTTGGCTGGGGCACGGCCCTTGGAGTGATACGGTCTGCGGTCCAGGAGGGCAAACATATCCAGGTCTATGCATGCGAGACCAGGCCGCTCAACCAGGGCTCAAGGCTGACTGCCTGGGAGCTCTCTCAGGACGGGATACCTGTGACCCTGGTCTGCGAGAGCGCCTCGGGGTCCATGATGAGAAAGGGAATGATTGACAAGGCCATTGTGGGTGCAGATAGAGTCACCAGGGATGTGGTCTTCAACAAGATTGGCACTTATAATCATGCAGTTTTGGCAGAGAAGCATGGGGTGCCGTTCTATGTGGCAGCGCCCTTGTCTACGTTTGACCTCAAGCATACTGAGGGTGATATCACCGTTGAGGAGAGGAGCCCGGCTGAGGTCTGCTCACTGGGATGTATACAGCTGGCGCCAGAGGGGATCGGAGTTTATAACCCGGCATTTGATGCGACGCCGCTGGAGCTGGTCACGGGGATAGTGACTGAGAAGGGTGTGTTCAGGCCGCCTCTGATGCCAAAGATATGATCGCGGCTTTTATCATGCCTGACTTTGCAGCTTTTCTTTTATCTCTTTAGCTTGGATTCCAGGTCCTTCAGGCTTTCAACGTAAGCCTTCCACTCTATAAAGTCATCCCAGCGGCAGAAATCCTCATGAAGCTGCCTGGACTTTTCCTCAAAGGTTGTGAGGTCGCAGCCATATTTTCTCTCAAATGACCTGATTCTCTCCTTCAAGGGTGCTATCTGGGATATCAGCTTCAGCTTCTTAAAGGCCTTTACATCATCCACTGATACAACGATTCTCGTATCTTCACCCATCAAAGATATGCTGGGCATCTTTTGATATAAAGTTCTCTCGTGATTGACAAGGCCGCTGCTGGGGCTGACATGATCACCGGGGTGTGGTATTCAACGAGATTGGGACCTATAATCATTCTGTTCTGGCTAGAGAAGCATGGGGTGCCGTTCTATGTGGCTGCGCCGCTGTCTACGTTCGACCTCAAGCATACTGAGGGCGACATCATCGTGGAAGAGAGGAGCCCTGAGGAGGTGTGCTCTCTTGGGTGCGTGCAGTTGGCGCCGGAGGGCATAAGGGTCCATAATCCGGCGTTTGATGCAACGCCTCTGGAGCTGGTATCGGAGATTGTGACTGAGAACGGGGTGTTTAAGCCGCCGATGATGCCGAAGATATGATTGGGGCTTTTATGCCTGACTTGGCAGATTTTCTTTTATCTCTTTAATGACATCTTCTAAGCTTATCTCCCTTCGGTTGTTTCATAGACTATAAGAATAGAAGAGTTCTTTTGCGTAGCCATTATAATGAATGGATCAGAAGGCATATTCATAGTACATCCTTAATTAAACCGATTTAAAACCGATATGTATAGGCATTGCTCTTAGAGCATGAAAGGAATCTATTACTTACAAGTATAAATATGATATCCAAGATATAGATATAACATCATAATAAGCTAATATCCTAATATTTGTTTCGCAGTGATTGGTTTCGGCTTAGAATTAGGACTCTGGCCAAAGCTCCATATATCCCTAAGTCCCATTGCAGCAGGGTTCAGCGGAGGGTATGAGATCTAATGGCAGAAGACATCCAAGAAGAGGATAGCTCTAGGAAGTTCCCCATCCATAAAATTATAGATAGCATTGAATTATTAGAGAAGATCAAAAAAAATATACCTGTAATATACAATCATGTTATTATCAAAGGAGATCTTAATACTAATGATCCTGGCTTTCCCAAGAGTGAAGGACGTTTTGAAATAAGTTCTGTAATTAAAATAACTAATTCCATATTTTTAGATGATATAAATTTTAGAGGAACACTCTTTAAAAAATCGGTTATCCTCGGAGGCTCTATATTTCATGGGAATGTAATTTTCGCCGATTCTTTGTTTTATGGAATGATCAATTATAATTCAGATCTTGAATGGAATATTGATTATGAGCTAATCTCGTTAATAAGAAAGAACTGCTACTCAGATGGGTCACGATTAAGCGGAAATGCTAATTTTAATGGATGTCGTTTCCATAAGATTGCTGATTATTCTGGATGCGAATTTGCTGACCGTGTATACTTTAATTCATGCCAATTTGATGGAGATGCTTGTTTTTCGGAATCTAAGTTTCATGATGGTTCCTATTTTGAAGGTTCTTTTTTTAAGGGAGATGCTTTATTTGTAAAATGTAGTTTCCACTTTGCCTACTTCCCAAATTGTAAATTCTGTGCAGATACTCATTTTAATATGTCTACATTTAGGTTGGCATCCCAATTTCTGAAATCTAGCTTCGATGAAGATATATTTTTTAATTATTCCCAATTCAATGATTTTACTACTTTTGCTAATTGTAAGTTTAATAACCGATTTATCATTTCAGGAACTAAGTTCAGTGTGGATTATTTAACTTTTATTCAAACTAGCTTTAAAGATCCAGATTCTCAAGAAATAGCTTGTAGACAAGCCAAAAATGTTTTGGAAAAGAATGGAAATCGCGAGGAGGCTGGATACCATTTCTATCGTGAGATGGACGCAAGACGGAAACAAAAACCTTGGTATATTCGTTATCCTGAATATGCTCTTATACAGATGATATTCGGATATGGTATACATCCAGAGAGGCTAATTATTTCATGGGTTGTCCTCATCGCTATCTTTTTCATTCTATATCAATATTATAGTGGAGTAGCTCACCCAGATGAGTGGTTTGAATGGATGAAGTTTAGCTTTGGTGCGGCTATTGCTCCAGGATATATTGCTTCAATTAGTAATCCTGAAAGTATTAGTTATAAGCTTAGTCACACCTTTCAAATTGCCGCAATGATAGAAGCTGTAGCTGGAACCTTTTTGTGGGCGGGCTTCATAGCTACCTTCGCTAGGAAATACATGCGATAAAGTAAAGATATACAGAAAATGTAATCGCTAGATAGGATGGATTGGATAACTATGGTATAAAAGAAGCCGACGTATTACCAGTTCAGCCTAGATTCTTGACTTTTCAGATCAGCCTACATTCCCTTAGCTTTCACATAACATCGCCTGTCTAACAGCCGCAAAGATATACATAACAGCCAGCCCAAATTAAATCATATGAGCGAGATCGTCTTGCAGGTCCCGGATGACGCACTGCTGGCTTTGAAGATGTCCCCAGAAGAGTTGGGAAGAGAGCTGAGATTATCAGCGTCTATAAAGCTGTTTGAGCTGGGAACGCTCTCATCCAGCGCCGCAGCCAATCTCGCAGGAATCCCAAGGACGCTCTTCTTATCCCAGCTGAATGACTACAATGCGGATACATTCCGCCTGACTGAAGAAGAGCTCAAGGCAGAGATGAGCATACCTCTGCCCCGCGCTTATGCCTGTGATCAGCGCTCCTGCGGGCAGTTGCCCTCCTGACCCCCTCTGGGGGACATCACACATATCGTCATGAGCCCTGACAAACGCATGCTAGAATGAGCCATTGCACATCATATGCCGGGTCCTGAAGCTGAGAGCCCAGATCGTTGAAAGTCTGGAATAGGATAGCTGCATCATCAAAGAAAGCCGGAAGATATTGAAAATGGCACCATTTAGCAGGTTCTCAGATAGGTCGTTTGCAGCATCAAAAAAGGCCTGATAGGTATTGAAATTCTAGCGCAATGGAAGGTATGTCGAACACAGCCATTGAGTCGCAGCAGCAAAGAAGACTCTAAATGTATTGGAATTATGCTGATGACACCTTTGAAGAAGTGTCCCGGGCTGAATGACAGCAATAAGAAAGCCCAGTAGGTATTGAAACTGGCGCTATCTGGAAGCGATTCCCTAAAAAGCATAGGCAGGATGATTGCTATATCCCTAAAACAGCTCTGCGGTCATAGATGCCCGACGACATGAGTGTACCCCATGGATGCGCCCAGTCTAGGACCTTGGCCTTGAGCGGCAGCGCATGTAGGCAGTGCTGACCGGAAAGAGATCGTGTTTAGCACTGATTGCTGCAATCAATGCCAGCCATCGTACTCTGAGATCCCCAAATCATTCCCCCATCCTTTTAATACAAACCCATTCATTAACTGATCGATGAAGCTCAAGATCAAGATAACAGGCCCGAATGTCCATGAAGTGGGCTACAGGACTTTCTTGATGGGCGCAGCATTAAGCCTGGAGATAGAGAGGTTCACGGCTTTCAACAGGAGGGAGGATGGGAAGCAGGCTGTAGTTTCCACAGTAGAAGGAAGTGAGGAGCAAGTAGCCGCATTCAAGGAGTTTGTTCAAAATAATAGACCCGAGCTTGCTGAGGTCTCTGATACTGCGTTCCTGGACTTAGAGGGCAATGTGATGAGGATAGAGGCGTACTCCCTGCTGAACACAAATGAGCAACTCAACAAGGGAATAAACGCGATTCTGAGAATGGATGGAAAGATGGAGCAGATGCTCAATAAGCAGGACAGGACCATAGAAGAGATCAAAGGATTGCGGGAGGATATACAACCGGGATTCGCCATTCAGTTCCGGCAAATGCAGGCAGATATCCGGGCTATTAAGGAAAGGTTGGGCATGCCATGATATTTGTTGGGTGACTGAGTTGGCTCTCTCATGTGGGGCGCAGTATGCCCTATGCTGCCGCTCTAGACCACGGCTGGCCCATCCCCCTGACCTCCAGCTGGGGGGAACATCACGCATTTAGTCTTGAGCCTGGATAAATGTGTCCTGTAATCAGCCATAGCACATCTGTGCCGGGCCCTGAAGCCTGAGAGCCCAGATCGTTGAAAAGAAGCATCGAAAAAAGCCTGACGGGTATTGAAATTTTAGCGCAATGGAAGGTATGTCAAACCCAGCCATTGAGTTGCAGTAGCAAAGAAGACTATGAAGATATTGGAACTATGCCGATAACACCTTTGGAGGACTGCCCTGGGCTGAATGGAAGCAACCGAGAAAGCCGATAGATATTGAAACTGGCACTATTTGGCAGCGATTTCGCTAGTAACTACCTCGCGGACGCGGGGTCGGGGGGGCCGGCCGCGGCCTTGAGTGGCAGCCCAGTTTTTTAGTGCTGACCAAAAAAAGCTGATGCGCTATCAGTAAGGCTTGAATTCTTGTATCATGCAATCGACTTAACTGTGGGAATTGCCTTTAACCGCAAAAAGCTTTTTGACGCCTCAGGTCAGCCTACATTTCCTTAGCGATCGCCTCATATCGCCTGCCCAACAGATGCAAATATATACATAACAACCAGCCTATATTGAAGCATATGAGCGAGATAGTCTTACAGGTGCCCGATGATGCACTTCTGGCTCTGAAGATGTCCCCAGAAGAGATGGGAAGAGAACTGAGGCTAGCAGCGGCTGTAAAGCTGTTTGAGCTGGGAAAGCTCTCATCAGGTGCCGCAGCCAATCTCGCAGGAATCCCAAGGGCCCTCTTCTTAACTAAGCTAGCAGATTATAATGTGGATACATTCCGCTTGACAGAAGAAGAGCTCAAGGCGGAGGCAAGCCTTGCCTGAAGTCATCTGCAATACGTCACTTTTGCAGTATCTTCACCAATTTTTATGAATTTGAAATCGTAGTGCGCTATCCTTGACTGTTCTCCTGAAGATCCCCATCTGGTTCTGCCTTCTTCCCGGAAGGGACGAATGGTATCACCCCTTTCCCTGCGAGAACCTCTTGGATCTCCCGGGGCAGCATGCGGGCATCGACCATAAGGCCGTTTACCATGACAAACCAGGCCAAGGGGTTGTGCTCCATTCGTGAGGGGCGATACCACTCTGGATCGGCCTTGCCTGTATTCAGGATCTCCATGATCTTCCTGGACTTATTGGCTGCAGTCTTCTGGCTTACGCCAAAGAAGCCTGCCAGCTCATCTGCTCTGAAGTGAGGAACCTGAGATCTGTCGAATATGAAGTTAATAGTGCCCAGGGCATAGACGATTGCTGCAGCCCAGACATCGGCTCTGCCCCTTTCCAGAGGTGAAGGCCGTTTTCTCGCCAGTGCTGCAGCCATTTTGCGAGCAAGCTGCGAGTACTCATGGTCGAGGTGCTCAAGGCAGACGGCATCTGTCAGGGCGGTGATCTCATCGTAGACCGGCCGCATCTTGATAGGAACGGATTCGCTCTTCTCTTTGGGCAGAACAATCTCTCCTCGCAAGTCGGGGATCAACTTGAGATGTTGGCAGAACCTCTCCAAATAGTTTGCTCTGGAGATGGGAGTTATTAAAGAAAAGCAGAAAAGGAGATGATATAAGCCTCGTCCCAGAATATGCCTATCCTGGAATGGCCTATATTTAAGGTCTCCATCGCCTAGCCGCGTCTGGAAGTATAGGGCTTCCGAGGACCTGAATTGCGTGTGCCCTCATATCTGGGTCTTCTCGTCACAACCCTTGATCCTCTCGGGGTCGGCTCTGCTGCTGCGCCCACAGCGTTCCTGGCCCGCTCTGAATGGTACTGATGCTCCACGACCTCTACCTTCGTCCGGGTGAGCCTCTCAATGCCTCGCAGGTAGCTCCTCTCATCTGCAGCGCAGAAAGAGAATGCTTTGCCATCTGCGCCTGCCCGCCCGGTACGACCGATGCGGTGGATATAGCTCTCAGGCTCATTTGGCAGATCGTAGTTTATGACATGGGATATGTCATCGACATCAATGCCGCGCGCGGCTATATCAGTGGCGACCAGAACCTGCAACCGGCCTGATTTGAAGTTATGCATGGCCTTGGTGCGCTGGTTCTGTGACTTGCTGCCGTGGATGGCATCTGCGTTGATCTTGTTCTTTGCAAGCATCATAGCGACCTTGTCGGCACGATGCTTTGTGCGTGTGAAGACCAGGACGCGCTTTAGGTCTCCCTCTTTGATGAGCTTGAGGAAGAGGGGGTTCTTGTCGTCCTGATCCACAAAGAAGACGCGCTGCTCTATGCACTCAAGTGTGGTCGCCTGTGGAGCGGCCTCGACCCGCACCGGGTCTGTGAGGAGCCTCTCTGCAAGCTCTCCAGTCTCTGGCGACATGGTAGCTGAGAAGAAGAGCGATTGGCGCTTTCCTGGCAGGGCTGCAACGACTTTCTTAACATCATTGATGAAACCCATGTCGAGCATCCTGTCTATCTCATCGAGGACGAAGAACTCGACGCCCTTAAGCTTTATGTAGCCCTGGTTCATGAGGTCTAGGAGCCTTCCTGGCGTGGCGATCAGTACATCGACGCCTCTGGATAGATCCTTGACCTGAGGTCCCTGGCTGACACCGCCGAATATGACGGTCTGTCTGAACCTGATATACTGGCCGTAGGTAGCAAAGCTCTGACCTATCTGTGCTGCGAGCTCTCGAGTTGGTGCGAGCACAAGTGCGCGCGGAACTCCAGGAACTGGAGCCCTGTTATCTTGAGCTATCCTCTGCAGCACAGGGATCACGAATGCTGCGGTCTTGCCTGTTCCCGTCTGGGCTATGCCCATCAGGTCCTTACCCTTCAACAGGTGTGGTATGGCCAGAGCCTGTATAGGGGTGGGTGTTGTGTATCCTTCTTTTTCCAATGCCCGCTGGAGCGGGGCTATGATATTTAGATTTTCAAATGACATCTTTTTCCTCTTTGCTTAGAGTATTAGGTTGTACAGGACTAGTCCTGTGCGCAAGCCCGAAAGAGCGGGTTGACGCTTAGGTGACTAACTCTCTTAGCAAGAGGAACCGCACCCACGGATTATGGGCTGTACCTGGTCAGAGTCTGACCTTCACTTGAGGCATAGGCTTCTGGCAAGTCTGGCTTTGTTCCAGCCTGCAGGTCTGCCCAGGGCCTTTGCTCTGGGAGATGAAGCAGAATGCTCTGCCCCCTTATAGGGCGGGAGGAAGTCACTTTACATACCTGTGCCGGTTTCAAAGAACCGACATGCTACAAAAACATCTCAACAATATTTTTGAATCAATGCAATGAAGCCTGCTATCAAAGGGCACTCAGCTTTATATACCTGTCGATCCGAAAATGTTGGATGACTTTATCCATTCCTCTTTTTTAGCTGGCCAGCGTATTCTGTAGATAGAAATTATCTGATGAAGTCAGACCGCAACTTCTGCGATCCTTCATAAAGAGCTCATTAGCTTCATCCTCTGAAGTATAGTCCAGGGACGGCACCTGGCAGCGCAGGACAAATCATTATGGATCTGCATTCTTTAGCATCGAGGGCAGCGCCATCCAAGGCACAGGCATTGCCTGGACTGAGAATAACTGTCAAGGTCTGCCGCCATAAGATTGAAATACGGGTTTAAGACAAGATAAATCAATGGCGTCTCAACCGTCAACAATAGAATTCTATGAGCCTCGCCCTTTGGGGGATTTTGTCGTTGGCGAGAGGAGATTTTCGCCCAAGATCTCCATTAACCTCCAGGTCGATTATGATCAGGGCCTGTGGATCATCAGCCTGCCTTTTGTGGATGCAGTTGGAAGATCCACAGACTATTTCGATGCTAAGAGATCATTGATGGAATATATCGACTTTTTATGGACGGAGTATATGCTATCTTCAGATGAGGACCTGGGCGAGACTGGAAAGCTGCTCAGGTCTATAATTCAGGAGCTGTTCACGGTGAGCTGATGGTCTCTGTTTTGAACCTGAGGTGGTCTTTGTTCGAGAGATGCAAAGAGGAGATGTCCTTGGGCGAAGAAGACCTGGAGGAACTTGAGAATATAAGGGAGAAGGCTTGGAGCAAGATCCAGAAGAAGCACGGTTTGTAGTTAATGCCAGCGTTTAAGGCTCTGTTCTTTGAAAAGATGATTCCTTACCTGCGAGGTATGTGTTTAGCTCCTCTGAATAGCTCGCCTGATATCGGTTTTAGTCGATGAAGGCACACTGATGAACAACATGTTCGATAGAGGAAAACAACATCATCCGCCCAAGTTGGCACTTTGGAAGGGTCCACGCAAGATATCACGAAATGGGCTTGATGATGCTGATTAAGGTGAGCTAAACACATACCCTGCGAGCTTATGAAATATAATAACTGCAATTTCTATTACAAGGAATCATCCTTTGGTTAGGTGCTGATGTGCGGGAATGCCGCTCAAGGCCACGGCTCTAAAGCATATCAGCAGGTATTCTTACAGGATTCAAATTAATAGCTTGAGTCTGATAATACGACTATAGTTTTCTGGGTGGGGCATTATGCCCTGGGTGTCTCAAGGCCGACGGGCCCCCCTGACCCCGCGGCCGCGGGGAACATTTATGTCGCCAGGCAAGCGCTGGCCAGGAGCCGTTCAATGGAATACGGCATGCTCTTTATTCGCAGGATTGGCATTGGGTCACGATCAGCTTCTTGCCTATATCTCTCCCCGGAATGCCTTCTCCAGCACTGCAGACATCAGCGCATCCAGCTCGACGACGATTCATGCATTAAGCTTCTATGTGCATTGCCAGTACCATAACTCTAGTTTTAAATTATCTCTAATTTTCCTAATATTCGATCTCAATTAAGTAATACCATTCAAAAACTTTATAAAGATATAAGTTCTCTAATATTCCATGGATCAGCTTATCGTTCTGCAGGAGATATACGAGTCATTTTCCAAGGGCAGGGAGGTTCTCCACACCATTACGCCCAGGTCCGTCACGGGGTCCTGTGCCGGGCTTGTGGGCCAGCTCTTGGAGGACTCCAAAAAAGGAGAGATCGATGAGGAGATCTGCCAGAAGCTGGCAGAATGTCTCAATGATGCTTATGAAACTAAGAGGCTGGGGGATATATGCCGTCAGGTGGGCATACTGGATCTGGCCTTGGAATGCTACGACAAGGCCATGTCCCTCTCTCAGGACCAGAACTTCATGCCCGTGCTCTACAACAACCTGGGTCAGGTAGTCGCCCGCCAGGGAGATCTTGCAAAGGCTGCCGCCTATTACAAGAAGGCGGCCGACGGCTTTGACGCCATTGGGGACAGAAGCGGCATGGCCCATGTCCTTGGAAACCTCGGCTCTGCCTACAGGAGGAGCTACGACTGGGAGAAGGCCATAGATTACTGCTACAAGAGCCTCAAGGCCTTTGAGGATCTCAAAGACGAGTTTGGCACCGCCCAGATGACGGGATCGCTTGGCAGGATCTATGCCGAGATGGGTGAGAGGGATTTAGCCCAATTATACTACGAGCGCAGCCTCAAGGCCTTCGAGGGCTTGGGGGATAAAAGATCTGCAGCCTGGGTGCTGGAACGCCTGGGCAGGATCAAGGCAGAGACCAGGGCCTGGGACGAGTCCATAAGGCACTTCAACAAGAGCATATCCATCTTCGACGACCTCGGCCAGCCCCAGTCATCAGGGATCGTCCTCTCCAACCTTGGAAGGATGTACCTCGATAAGGCCGAGCTCTCTGCAGCCAGGGACGCCCTGGAGAGAAGCTTAAAGCAGATGCGCAGGGACATGCACCCGGTCTACCAGAACGCGATTGCAAGCCTTGCGGCGACATATAGCATAATGGGCAGGAAGTACCTGCAGCAGGCGGTCGGCTATGAAAAGCCTGCCAAGAAGCCAGATGAGCTGGTCAGGCTCTCCTACCAGTACTATGCCAAGGCATCCGACCGCTTTACCGAGCTCTCTTCGTTCCCTGGATTTGCCATGCCAGAGATCAAGGTGGCAGCCAGCATCGCCAGGTCCATGTCATACATGGCCAGGCTCCAGGACAGGTGCCAGGACGACGAGGCCGTGGCCCTGTCTGAGAGAGCCGTCTCTGCCCTTGATGGGGCTGTTGCCAACTCATCAGGCCGAGAGAAGAACCAGCTTGAGGCCTTAAAGCGCAACCTCACAGGGATGAAGGGCGTCTGGGCCATAGGCCTTGCCAGGAACGAGCCCTGGAAGATGATGAGGTCTGTGGCAGAGGCCATAGAGTACCTGATGGGAGGCGCGCCTCACCTGGGTGACGGATGTCCCATAGAGTCATACGAGGCCTGCGAGTGCCTCTTTGACGGGCTCCAGAGCCTGAGCGGCGCAGTCATTGAGGAGGCCAGGAGGCGCGACCCCTCAGAGCAGATCAGGTCTGCCTCATCCCACCTCAGAAGGGCAGAGAAGAGGTTTGACCTGTGCGGCACTGAGCTTGGGCGCGAGAGCGCCTTCTTGACATCAAAGGCATCGAGGCTCCTTGACAAGCTGGTTGAGGCCGGACCTGATGCGGACCCGTCAGAGGTGACTGATTTACTGGGCTACAAGGCTCACCGGTCTGTGCTCCTTTTAATAGGCTGGGTCCTGGTTAAAAATTCGCTATCCGGAGTGGACAGGACAGACTGGATCTATGCCTGGGACGGCTCTTTGACTCTGATAGAGAGCGGACCTGCCGGACTTCCAGAGATGAGGCGTCTGAACAAGGCAGCCAGGATAGACGACCTGGTAGACTGCGGTCTTGCCAGCCCAGATCAGGATCAGATCATCTCAGGGCCGTCATTTGAGATGTGCTCTGCATCAGAGGAGGTCTGGGAAGCGTCAGGTCAGGCACAGTCCAGCTATATGTCCAGTCCAGTATCCAGCCATGCATCTGACAGACCCATCTATGCAGAGGTCGTATCAATGGATGGCACTGTGGCAGCTGCAAAGTCTTCAGCCGCTAATGACCTGGTCTTAGAGGAGTTCTATGAGGACCCCTACAAGGTCACAGCCCCGTCTCAGGCCTGTCTCGTCCCCGTGAACGCCCGGATGGCCTGCATACCATCCCCCAAGAAGGCTCCTGGAGAAGATACATCTGGAAAGGTCGAAAGGCACAGCCCGGAATCTAAAAGGTATACAGCCCCGGTGCCAGAGATCAAAGTCAGCAACGATGTCAAGCGCGAGCCCATAATCATCAGGGCTCAGAGCATCAACTATGAGCCAATCACCAATGCACGCCCCTGTGAAGAGCCGCCGCGCCAGGAGGACTATAGAGACTACTTCCAGGAGGACTCATTTGAGGCAGATGATCTGCTCGAGCCCCAAGGAAAGCGGGCCGGACTGATCTCCTGCATCCTGCCATCATCAGGATCGCTAGCAGTCTCTGCAGCCAAGGTCATTGGGCTGGTAGTGCTGCTGCTTTTAGCTATAGACCTGATACTCTATTTAATATAGCTCTTCTGATAAGTTGTACTGGCTCGAGATGAAGAAGAGACAGCTAGAGATGCTGCTCGAGAAGGTGGAGGGCTTCTCCTGCCCCTCGCCCAGGCTCGAGCAGTACACAACCCCAGCCACAGTTGCCGCAGACATGCTGTATCTGGCAGGCATGAAAGGTGATTTGGACCTGGTTTGCGACCTGGGATGCGGTACAGGGATGCTGGCCATAGGCGCAGCCCTGCTTGGCGCGAAGGCTGTGGGAGTGGAGATAGATCCTGACGCTCTGAAAGTGGCCAGGTCGAATGCTGAGAAGATGGGCGTCGATGTCTCATTTATAAGGGGAGATGTCAGGTCCATCTGCCTGCGTGGAATAAAGACTGTGATCATGAACCCTCCATTTGGTGCCCAGAAGGGCAGCCTTGGAGACCGTGCATTTCTGCAGAAGGCCACACAGATCGCAGATGTAATCTATTCTATACACAATGTGGGAAGCGAAGAGTTCATTAAAAGGTTTGTAGAACCATGCACTATAGATGAGAGATACAGGATAGAGTTTCCGCTGAAGCGGTGCTTCGAATTTCATTCGAAGGATGTCAAAAAGATCGATGTTGAGTTATATAGAATTGTATGCTAGTTATGTTAGAGGAACCAAAGATGGAAGGCAGTTTTGTGCTTCCCGGCGATGTTGTTGGATCGGCCGAGGAGTTCGTGCCGGGTGACGGCACATATGTCAGGGGAGGAACCATATACGCAACCACCGCGGGCATGGTGAAGATTGAGCCACAGACCAAATCCGCAAGCGTTATCCCCAAGGCCAATGCGCCGCCCAAGCTCTGCCAGGGCGATATAGTGGTCGGAGAGGTCATAGATATGAAGGACAGCCTGGTCATAGTCTCGCTGGCCTTCAAGAAGGGCTATGAGTCCAGGCCCATATCAGATGAGGAGGCTACAATCCACATATCCAATGTCAAGAACTCTTATGTAAAAGACCTGAGGCAGATGTTCTCAGTTAGGGATATACTCAAGGCCAAGATCGTGGATGAGAGGCAGCTTCGTCTCTCCACAGGCGATGAGAGCCTGGGTGTAGTCAAAGCCTACTGCAACAGGTGCCTGACGGGGCTGCAGAAGAAGGAAGGAAAGCTTGTCTGTCCCACCTGCGCCAATACAGAGACCAGAAAGATGAGTTCTGATTACGGGTCAGGGGTGATCTAGCTGAATCTTAAAATCATTAAAAAAACCACTGACGAGGTCCTGATAGAGTTCGAGGGCGAGTCCCACACAATGCTGAACCTTCTGCGTACAGAACTCCTCAGGGACGAGCGGGTCTTGATCGCCAACTACGACAACAAGTTCGTGATCATGACCCACCCAATCTTCCGCCTCAAGACAAGGGACATAGACCCCATGGACGCCATGAAAGAGGCTGCAGCGAGGATTGTTGCCCTCTGTGATGATTTCAGCACCCAGTTCCAGATAGCGATCAAATAAATGATTGAGATCGACGGCTCCTATGGCGAGGGCGGAGGGCAGATAGTAAGGACGGCTGTAGCTCTATCTGCAGTCACAGGGAGATCCGTCCGGGTAAGCAAGATCCGGCAGGGCAGGTCAAAACCTGGCCTGGCAGCCCAGCATGCCCGTGCAGTTGAGGCCCTGGCCCAGATCTGTGATGGCGACATTTATGGGGTGCAGCCCGGATCATCAGAGATCACCTTCGTTCCAGGGCCGGTTCAGGGCGGCAGATACAGCATAGACATAGGTACGGCCGGAAGCATCACACTTTTAATGCAGTGCCTTCTTCCGGCCATGGTCACTGCAGATGGGCCGGTCCATCTGGAGATCACGGGGGGCACGGACGTGCGCTGGTCTCCAACCATTGATTATGTCAGGCAGGTGTTTATGCCCGCGCTTCGCGAGTTTGGGGCCCTGGTTGAAATACTGGAGGTCAGGAGGGGCTACTACCCGCGCGGAGGAGGCTTTGTGGCGCTGGATGTCACACCAAGAGCGCTCCAACCTGCTGAGCTTCTGGAGCCAGTGGTCAGTGCCATAGAAGGCATATCCCACAGTTCAAACCTGCCAGATCACGTGGCGACCCGTCAGGCTGAGTCCGCCCGCCAGAAGCTTCAAAGCGCTGGCTATGAGGCAGAGATTGCCACACAGATAACCAAATCAGCATCAACAGGCAGCGGGATCACCCTCTGGTCCGGCCACAAAGGCGGTAGTGCTCTTGGCGAGCGCGGAGTGATGGCAGAAGTGGTGGGCAGGACTGCGGCAGAGGAGCTGGTAAAAGAGCTGACATCCCCGGCAGCAGTGGATGTCTACCTTGCAGATCAGCTCATACCTTACCTGGTCATGGCAGGTGGAAAAATCACTGCCAGTGAGCTATCCAGACATGCCGAGACCAACATATGGACCGCCAGGCATTTCTTCAAGTCCAGGATAGAGGTAATGAATGGAGAGGTCTTCAGGATAGAGGCTGATCCGGGATTCTTTGCCTGAATGGTCCCTATCTACCAGTACATCAATGCTTAAATAACCACATGTTGGTCATTTCGTGTGTTTAGTGCTCCTTATCTGGCTTAGATGCATTGCGTTCTAAAAGCGGCCACGCTTTAGGGCCGAGGCCAAGAGCGGCAGCCCGGGGCATTGGGCACAAGCCAAAAGATTGGATCTAGTGCACGAAGGCTTAAATACGACTATAGATGCTGCGGGAGAAGATGCTATGCATGAATAGCAGAACTTTTGGCCTATTTCAGCCTTCGTGCACTAGTACAACGAGGCTAAAACAAGTCCGCAGATACATCAGGATAGACTATACTTCTAGGTGCTGCTTTCAGTCAGATCCCAGGCCATGGATGCGTGGTCCAACTAAAACGTCTGGGCAGATGTCTTGGCCCAAAAACTCTGGGGGGGGAAACACCCGCGTTCAAGCTACAGCCTCCGCAAGAGGATGATAGCCTCAGATTCACATATTTTCAACATCATTGAAGTGCCATGTGATATGCTATCGATTCATCAAACAGCTATCAGGCAGCGACTGATTATTATCTGAAGTGTTCCCCCCAGAGGGGGTCAGGGGGGCAACTGCCCAGAAGCATAGAGTATAGCGCACTTCGAATTAGGCTTGACCAATAGGCAGTCGTCACCAGAGACCCATGATCTGGATTTGAAGATCAATTGAGCTCTCCCCGCTCAGGGAATTGTGGTCTTATTTAAGCCTCAGTGCACCAGTACATCCAGGCCGGGATAAGGCCTTAATTCATCCCTTCCTGCAAGGCAGTTCATCTTGTTTCCTGTTACATCGGCGGCGCTATTTCAGCCTCGGTGTACTGGCTTGAAGACTCAAGAATATCTATCTATGTACGATTCTATATACTTCTGGACTTTATTTCCTCTATAAACGCCTGCATGCCCTTCACATAGAATGTCTGCTTTCAGGTCCAGGAGCTTCTTCATGGACATCCTCCACTCATCCAAATCTGAACCCCATGAGTCAGAGAAAGGACCATGAATATCCTGGCCAAAGAGGACCCTTCCATCCTTAGAATCAAAATAGACCGACATGCTTCCAGGAGTGTGCCCTGGCGTGTGCAGGAATCTCATCTCTAAGTCTCCCAGGGACAGCTTCTCTTGCTCGCCCCTGAGCAGAGTGTCCACCTTCACAGGCCTGTAGTCTATGCCGTACATGCTGGCAGCAGTGAGACGATCGTCCTCGCCCTCAATGCCCTTCCGATCGAGCTCATGTGCTATGACCTTGGGATGATATTTCTCTACCAGGGGAAAGAGCCCACCTATGTGATCAATGTGGCAGTGGGTGGCAACTATGTGGCCTATATCAGATGGTTTGAGGCCAAGCGATATAATGTTCTTCTCTATCCTGTCAGTGCTCTCGCCTGCGCCCGCATCTATCAGCACCAGCTCGGGTCCAGCATCCACCAGGTATATGCAGCAGTCAGATGGCTGGGAGAGGCCCGGACCTCCCACGGCATAGACCCGATCACATACAGATTTTGCTCTGGTCATCTGAGTGCAACCTGGTCCTCATCCTTTATAGATCTGAGCCGCCTCATGCTCAGGTAGTATTCTACCAGGAGAATTCCTGCAGCCAAGGCAATTATTGCATATATCCTCATGAGTGCCAGTGGTGCCATATCCCTATAGTAGCTCACCTCTATGATCTGGTTTTGAGATGCATTCTTCCATATGAGCTCAGTACCCTCTGGGCTTTCCAGGACCTCATCTGGACCCGGCCTTGCAATGCCAAGCAAGCGGTTGCCGGTGGTGTACCCCTCAGGCAGGACCACCTTGACAGGGCCATCTCCTGAGGTGATGGTCACGAACTGCTGGCCTGTGGACTTGGTGACATAGATCAGATACCCAGGGACCTCTCCGGGCATGGCGATCCTGTAGATGTAGTCTCCCCTCCAGAAGTCCGGGGTGACATTGATCCTGGATATATTCCCCCGTGCGTCCTGGAACTCCAGATGGTCTATCTTTTCATTCAGGGTGAGGTTGGTGCTGCTTGAGCCTATGGGCTGAGTTATCTCTATTTGGGAGAGGTCGAGCCTGTAGGTCACGCCTCCAAACCGATCCTGGTCCATTGCGGATGCTGCCATGAGCATAAGCGTTAGCACTACCAGGGCTTTTATTAGACTCTTCGACATATCACGACCTTCAACTACAACGCACCCCAGCTTTATCAAGCATGCGTATGCGCGTCCCTGGAAGATCTCACGCCCACGGGAGGTGAGAGCATATTTATTTGGCGGCTCTGGAAAAGTATATCTCATGAGACAGATGTTGCAGATCTCAGAGGTGCCGATCTGGAGCATAGCGTTATGGCACGACGATTGGCAAAATTACTTTAGAACCATCAAGAATTACTTGCATATCTATAAATATATGTCTGGCATCAAGATCTTCTGATATGCCGCAGCGCCAGCACGGCGCTATCTTCGACATGCACCGTATCCGGGGACTCCAATGCTTAAATTACACAAGGTGGCGACGGGCCGCAGTGAGAGCGCGGAAGATGCGGCAGAGACGACCAGGACAGCGGGCCCCATTGCAGCAGGCGCGGCTTTTTTTATGCCAGAGCATCGCTCTCAGTGCGTTTTGTTTGCTGATGCCGGTGATTGAGATGGGCAAAGAGTGCTCTGACGACCGTCTGAAGGATCTGGTAAGAAAGCTGGCCGAGGCTGAGGCGTCCCTGGAGGCGTCACTTCCAGGCAGGATAGATGCAGTCATAGATCCATCCAGCGCCACGCCGCTGCTCCTGCGCCGTGCCCAGGAGGCGTTAGTCGCCTCTGAGCAAAAGTACAGGCTGGTCATTGAGAACGCCAGCGATGCCATAGTCGTGGTTCAAGATGATCTCATAAAGTTCTTCAACCAGAGGGCGCTTGACCTGTCCTGCCGGTCAGGCGTTGAGATCTCCTCTGTCACATTCATAGACCTGATACATGACGATGATAAGGAGATGGTCAGGGAGAGGCATTACAGGAGGCTTTCTGGTGAGGACGTCCCTCCCATATACTCACTTAGGATCAATGATAAGACCGGCAGGACAAAATGGGCAGAGATCCGATCTGTATGCATATCCTGGGAGGGACGACCTGCTACCCTCAACTTCCTAAGAGACATCACAGAGAAGAAGACTGCAGAGGAGTGCCTGGAGGCAGAGCGTGCCTTGCTTGAGATGAGGGTCCTGGATAGGACAAAAGACCTGGCCGCGGCCAACCAGGCCTTGAGAGAGGAGATCTCAAAGCGCCAGGCCTGGGAGTCGGCCCAGGAAGGCCATCTATCCAGGATCAAGGCTCTAATCAAGGTCTCAACCGAGGTGATGGCTGAAAAGACAGTGGAGGGCGTACTTGCGAGGGTCACAAGCGCGGCCGTTGACCTGACAAAAGCCAGGATCGGCACTGCGGCTCACAGCTTCCAGGGCAAGAGCTTCCAGGTGCTGGCCAACTCTCCCCCGGTCCAAGGCTGCGGCGGCGATATCTTCACCATGATCCGGGGCGGGGTATACCAGGACCTGATAGATAAAGGCCCCTCAATCAGGCTGACGGATGATGAGATGAGGGACCATCCGAGGTGGAACGGCCTTCCAGCCGGCCATGTGCCTCTAAGAGGGCTGATGGGATCCAGGCTCGTTGGAAGGAACGGCAGGCCCTGCGGCCTCATCATGGTCACTGATAAAGAGGAAGGCGATTTCAGTGCCGAGGACGAGGCTGTGCTCCAGCAGCTATCAGCCATGGCATCTCTGGGACTCCAGCACATAGAGGCCAGAAGTGAGGCCGAGGCCAGGGCTGAAGACCTGGAGATGGAGAGAGAAAAGCTCCAGGAGGTGCTAAGACAGATGCCTGCAGGGGTGATAATAGCAGACGCCTCCGGAAAGATCGCTCTGGCCAATGACCAGGTCGCCCAGATGGTCCACCATCCATCCCATGAGTCAGTCACAATTGAGGATTATTTGGACATCATAGGCCACTATCCCGATGGCAAGCTCTACCAGAAGGAGGACTGGCCCCTCTTCAGGTCCATAAATAGAGGGGAGGTAGTCTCTGATGAGGAGATAATCTTTAAGCGCGATGATGGAACCTGGTCCACAATGCTTGCCAACTCGGCACCTGTTAAGGACGGCGAAGGGAAGATAGTGGCAGGTGTGGTCACCTTTAATGACATAACCGAGAGAAAGCAGATGGAGGAGGCCTTAAGGAAGTCCAGGGACGAGCTTGAGGCCAGGGTCAAGGACAGGACTGAAGAGCTCCTCATTGCCAATATGGAGCTCCAGACAGAGGTCTCTGAGCGCATGAAGTACGAGGAAGCTCTTGTGGAGGCCAAAAGCAAGCTTCAGACCCTGATCCAGGCGTCTCCCCTGGCCATACTCACTCTGGATGCCGAGGGAAAAGTCCTCTCCTGGAATGAGGCAGCTGAGCGCATCTTTGGCTGGAATGAGGAGGAGGTGCTTGGAAAGAAGCTCCCCATAGTTCCAGAGGACAGGGAGAAGGAGTTCCGGGCACTGATAGATATAGCTCTTCAGGGAAAGAACTTCACGGGCGTAGAGATCTCAAGAAGGAGGAAGAACGGGTCCATGATTGATGTAAGCGTCTCCTCGGCACCTCTGCGCGACTCTTCTGGCAGGATATACGGGCTCATGTCCGTGATAGACGACATTACCAAGCGTAAGGCTATAGAGATGTCTCTTCAGGAGAACCTCTACTTCCTGCAGAGGCTGATTGATACAATACCAAATCCCATATTCTATATGGGAGTCGACGGCCGCTATCTCGGCTGCAACCTGGCCTATGAGAAGTTCCTGGGCGGGGGCTTAAGCAGGGATCAGATAATTGGAAGATCTGTCTATGAACTCTTTCCAAGAGACCAGGCCGAGAAGATTGCCAGGGACGATGCCGAGCTCCTCCAAAGTCCGGGCACTGATTCCAAGAAGGTTAATGTGGTCACAAAAGACGGCCAGAGGTTCAACTATATAGTGAACCGGGCTGCCTACACCAACTCTGACGGCACGCTTGCAGGGATGGTGGGAGTCATTGTGGACATAACCGAGCTCAAGGCCGTGGAGACACAGCTCAGGAAGGCAAAGGAGATCGCCGAGGCGGCCGTTGGCGCCAAGTCCGAGTTCCTGGCCAATATGTCCCACGAGATTCGAACGCCAATGAATGCAGTCATAGGCATGGCCGGGCTGCTCATGGATATGGAGCTGACAACTGAGCAGAGGGAGTGCGCAGAGACTATCAGGTCAAGCGGAGAGGCCCTGCTGGCCATCATAAACGACATACTGGACTTCTCCAAGACCGAAGGCGGCAAGATGGAACTGGAGCGCCAGCCCTTCGACCTTGCAGAGTGCATAGAAGACTCACTGGACCTGGTCTCAGCATCTGCTGCAGGAAAGGGCCTAGACGTGGTCTACTTCATAGATGACCGGGTGGCCGAAGTCCTGATAGGCGATGTCACAAGGCTGCGCCAGGTTCTTGTGAACCTGGTTGGAAACGCAGTGAAGTTCACTGAGAGAGGAGAGGTCATAATCACCGTCGATGGATGCCAGAGCGAGGGCAGCAGGTACGAGGTCCATTTCTCTATTCGTGACACTGGAATAGGCATCTCCCGCGACCAGATGGCCAGGCTCTTCCAGTCATTTTCCCAGATAGATGCATCGACTACCCGCAAATACGGCGGAACAGGCCTTGGCCTGGCCATCAGTAAGCGTTTAGTTGAGTTGATGGGCGGCAGGATCTGGGCCGAAAGCGAGCTTGGCCATGGCTCAAAATTCCACTTCACCATAATAGCCGAGCCAGGAGCCACGGTCCAGAGGCCGTATCAGAGGCGCAGCCAGCCGGCACTGGCAGGAAAGAGGCTTTTGGTGGTCGACGATAATGAGTCCAGCCGCAGGATGCTCACCGGCTTTGCCAGGCGCTGGGGAATTTTGGCCCGGGATGCATCATCGGCAGCCGAGGCTTTAAGGCTGGTCAGAGAAGAGAAGTTTGATGCAGCCATACTGGACATGAAGATGCCTGATATGAGCGGCAAAGCCCTGGCTCAGGAGATAGCAGAGATCAGGGAGATGCCGCTTGTAATCATGGACCACATCGGGATAAGAGAGGTCATGGCACGGGAGCACTTCTTAGCAAAGCCCGTCAAAACCTCAATGCTCTACGACGTCCTGATGAGGATCTTCTCACTGAGCCAGGCCAGCAGGCCGGCTGCAGTCCTGGAGAGGCCAAGGCTCATGAGAGGCCTGCGGGTGCTCCTGGCCGAGGACAATGCAGTGAACCAGAAGGTGGCTTTGAAGATGCTGGGGCGTCTTGGATGCCGCGCTGATGTGGCAGCCAATGGGATCGAGGTGCTCCAGGCCCTGGAGAGGCAGCACTATGATGTGGTACTCATGGATGTGCAGATGCCTGAGATGGACGGCCTTGAGGCTACCAGGGCGCTCAGGCAGCGCTGGCCTGCTGGAAAGCAGCCCTGGATAATAGCTATCACCGCTTATGCCCTGGATGGCGATAGGGAGAGGTGCCTGGAGGCTGGAATGGATGACTACATAAGCAAGCCGGTGCAGATGAAAGAGCTCTCTGAGGTCCTGGCCAGGTGCCAGCCATCCAGGTGATGAGGTGTGGTTATGCAATCGTTTCTGATAGATCTGGACGGAGTTTTATACGTAGGCAAGAAGCCCATAGAGGGTGCCAAAGAGTGCCTGGAGCGCCTGGATAAGCTTGGCTATGAGTACAGGTTCGTATCCAACTCCACAAGGAGGTGCCGGTCGTCTGTGGCACAGAGGCTTGCAGGCCTGGGGTATGATGTGCCAATGGAGCGCATATTTACTCCGCCCCTGGCGGCCATTGAAAGGATGAAAAGCTCTGGCAAGGACAGGTGCTTTCTTCTGACCACTGGAGACGTCCACAGGGACTTTGTCCAGGCCGGGATCTCGGTATCAGAGAAGGATGCAGATTATGTGGTTGTGGGAGACGCGGGGCCAGACTTCACATTTGAGAGGCTGAACCAGGCTTTGAGGCTGATACTTGATGGAGCCCAGATGCTGGCACTGGAGATGGACAGGTACTGGATGGAACCTGAAGGTCTGGTCATGTCCACAGGGCCGTTTGTTGCAGCCCTTGAGTATGCCACTGGCAAGAAGGCAGAGCTTATGGGCAAGCCCTCTCCGGAGTTCTTCAAGATCGCTCTGAAGGATATCGGAGCCAGGCCAGAGGAGGCGGCAATGATAGGAGACGACATCCTGACAGACGTGGGCGGCGGCCAGGCGCTCGGCATGAAGGGAATACTGGTAAAGACTGGAAAGTACAGGGCGGACCTGGCAGATAGCTCAGGGGTCAGGCCCGACCTGGTGCTGGAGTCGATTGCCGATCTGGCCAAGCACCTCTGATATGATGCAGGTCAGGTCTGACAAAGACTGAAGGCCAAAATTGCCAGCCACTAAAGGAGAATGCTCACATGAGGCTGCATCATCTTTTCGGGCATGACCGCGAGGCAAACGACAGGGCGCAATCTATTAATTTCCTCATCATTACCAAGGATAAACTGAAGTGATGAACTTCCATGATTGCCAGAAGCCTTGTGATTTTGCAGAAGGTCATTTAGAAGAGGATCTGGCAATACTGGCGACAAGTGGTCCAAGTGAGAACTGCCGAGATGACCAGGGAGAATCAGGAGCTAGTGAAGGCCAATGAGGCCCTGCAGGCCGAGATCGAAGAGCATAAGCGGGCTGAAAGGCTGCTGCGAATTCAGCGCAACCTGGCAGTAACCCTCAGCTCTTCTGACAGCATAGCTGAGGCGCTATGCAGGATATTTGATGCTGCTCTCCAGGTTAAGGGCATAGACTGCGGAGCCGTCTACCTGGTCAACGATTCAGGCGGGGCTGATATGGTGCTGCATAAGGGCCTATCTGATAAATTTATCGAGTCCTGCTCCCATTGCGATGCCGGCTCACCCCGGGCGGATATAGTCAAGGCCGGGAAATGGATTTACAGGGATAGGTCGTATATTGAGACATCGATCTTCAATGACTTAAGAGATGAGGGCCTGAGGTCCATAGCCGATTTTCCAGTGAAATATAACGGCCGGGCTATTGCAGCCATAATACTTGCTTCACGTACATGCGACGAGGTCCCCCATGACTCTTGCATGGCCCTGGAGGCTCTTGCCGCCACCACAGTTGGTACCATAGCCAGGATCAGGGCAGAGGAGGCGCTAAGGGAAAGCGAGAAGAGATACCATGAGCTGGCCGACCTCCTGCCCCAGACGGTCTATGAGTTAGATGCCAATGGAAATATAATATTTGCCAACAGCTTTGGCCTGGAGACATTTGGGTATACTCATGCCGACCTGGATGATGGATTGCATGTCCTTCAGGTAGTAGCTCCTGATGAGAGAGAAAAGTTGAACGAGGATCTCAGTCAATTCTTTATGCCAGGATCATTCAGGCCCAGGCAGTACAGCTACGAGTGCAGTATGATTCGGAAAGACGGCAGCACCTTTCCAGCCTTGATCTATCCTGCCCAGATCGTGAGAGATGGCAAAGTCGTGGGCCAGAGGGGGATCATAACAGACATCTCAGAGCGCAAGCAGGTTGAAAAAGAGCTGCGGAGAAGCAAAGAGAAGTACCAGAATATCTTTGAGAACTCAGTACTGGGCTTATACCAGAGCGTGCCTGAGGGCAGATTCATCAGCGTCAACCCGGCCTTTGCGCGGCTTTTTGGTTATGATTCACCCGAGGAGATGCTGGCCTGCGTGAGTGACATAGGTCACCAGCTGTATATCGATCCCAAGGACCGGGAGAGAGCAATAAAGCTTATCACTGAACAGGGTTTCCTGGAGGGGTTCGAGATCGAAGTGCAGAGGAGAGATGGCACCACCTTTTGGGTCTCCATGAACACAAAAATAGCAAGAGACGAGGACGGCCTCCACTTCGATGGCACTGTTGAAGATATAACCAAGCGTAAGCGGGCTGAAGAGATGCTCAAGAGCGCCAAAGAGGCGGCTGAAGAGGCTGTACGGGCCAAATCAGAGTTCCTGGCAAACATGAGCCACGAGATCAGGACTCCCATGAATGCTGTCATTGGCATGACCGGCCTTCTGCTCGATTCAGATTTAGATGACGAGCAGCGCGAGAGCGTCGAGACCATAAGGAACAGCGGCGATGCTCTGCTCTCTATCATAAATGACATCCTCGACTTCTCCAAGATCGAGAGCGGCAAGATGGGGCTTGAGAACAGGTCCATAGATCTCAGAGGCTTTGTCAAATCCAGCATGGACCTGGTAGCCGTCAGTGCAGCCGGCAAAGGCCTGAGCCTCTCCTGCAGGATAGATGGTTCAGTCCCTGAAGCCATAATGAGCGACCCGACCAGGCTTCGGCAGATTTTAGTCAATTTGCTTGCAAATGCAGTCAAGTTCACAGAGAACGGTGGGGTCGAGGTGGCCATCACCTCCAAGGCCCTGGCGGACGGCGTACACCAGATTCACTTTGCAGTCAGGGATACGGGCATTGGCATACCTCCCGACCGGCAAGACAAGCTCTTCCATTCCTTTTCCCAGGTGGATATGTCAACCACCCGCAGGTACGGCGGAACAGGCCTTGGCCTCGCCATAAGCAGGAGGTTAGTCGAGATCATGGGAGGCAGGATCTGGGTCGATTCTTCCCCCGGAGAGGGATCAACATTCCACTTCACCATGCCTGTTTTGGCCTCTGCAGCAGGCCTGCCAAGCGTCGAAGCAAAAGCTGTGCCCGCGAAAAATCCAGGCGAGACGAATGGCAATGGCAAGATGCGAATACTTCTGGCCGAAGATAACGCCGTAAACAGAAAGGTTGTATCTCAAATGCTCAGGAAGCTCGGGTACAGTGCAGACATGGCAGAAGACGGCCTCGAGGTCCTAAGAGCTCTTGAAAGGCAGCATTATGACCTGATCCTGATGGACATCCAGATGCCAGAGATGGACGGACTTGAGGCGTCGAGGCAGATTAGAAAGCTTAGGCCCGCTGCAGAGCAGCCCCACATCATAGCACTCACTGCCTATGCCCTGGATGGCGATCGTGAGAGGTGCCTGGAGGCAGGCATGGACAGCTATGTCAGCAAGCCCGTGAGGATAGAGGACTTGAAGGCCGCGCTTTTGCACTGCGAGGCTCAGATAGAAGAGGGTAGATTGGCCTGATATCCCCCCCAGGAATCGCTCATCATACACAATAATTTTTGACAAACTATTTTACCTCGGCCGCATAGGAGATGTTGAGAGAGATGAGATCCGAAGACAGGCCCAAGGAGTGGATCAGGCATAGATCTGCTGACAAATCCACTGACAAATCTACAGACAAATCCGCTGATCTTTCAGCCAAGGATAAGCCTAAAGATATCTCCTCAAGGGCTAAAGCTGGCGACGAAGCCATCCTCATCAGAAGGTTTAGGCCAAGCGACCTGGGGGATGTCATGGACCTGGACAGGGAGGTCTTCGGCGGCTATGATCCTGCAATATTTACTGCCTTCTATGAGTACCATCCGCGCACCATACTGGTGGCAGAGAAGATGGGGACAATAGTGGGGTTTATCCTCGGATTCAAGCACTCACCAATGGAAGGAAGGATCTTCTGGCTGGCAGTCAGGCCCGGATACCAGTCCAGGGGCATAGGCAGGAGGCTCCTGACCACAATGCTCAGGATCTTCAGGGTGATGGGCGCCATAAGCGCCACACTTGAGGTGAGGATCGGCAACAAAAAAGCCCAGGCGCTATACGCCAGCATGGGCTTTGAGATGGTAAGCATAAGCCCTGGATACTATTCCGATGGCGAGGCGGCAATCATCATGAGGAGGAGGCTTTGACCTGCCAATCCTGCCTGTGATGCCCATCTCATCAGGGATCTGCACAGGTCGCTGGTCTGCCTGATCATCGTTTTCCCCAATTGTATTTAAAAAGATGAATTAATCTCTATTTAAAAGATTGAGTCCCAAAGCATGGAGATTACTCAACGCCTTTTGCAGTTATCCTAAACTGGGCCGTCTCATCCTCAGGCTGGGACCGGTGCTTGATTATCCTGGCACGACGAACGCCGTTTGCGACCTTCTCAAGTGAGATTATGGCCTTGGAGATGTGCCCCAGATACGTCCCGCCTATTGGCCTCAGCCTGTTGGTCTCAATCTCTGTGTAGACCTGGTTGGTAATGACTGCAGGGATGCGATGCCTTCTCGCCATCTCCTGCAGCTCGCCTATCTGTGAGGACAGGCTCCTCCTTATGGCCTGATTATCGTCAGCCTCAAGCTCTACTCTGTACAGGGATGTGGCCGAGTCGACGACCACCAGGCCGAAGTCTTTTCCAATGATCCTGGAGGCATCCCTGATCGATATATGCTGCTGCTCCAGGTCCATGGGCTCAAAGATTGCAATCCTGGAGGCGATATCCTTGGCATCCTCGCCTGCTATCTGCATGAACCTGTCAGCAGAGAATCCCTCAGTATCTATGAATATCACCTTCATACCCCTGGCCACTGCCTGGACTGAGAGCTGGAGGACTATGTTGGTCTTGCCAGTCCCGGCCTCGCCGTAGAGCTGGGTTATTATGCCTGATTCAAAGCCGCCGCCGAGCAACTGATCAAGCGGCTGGCATCCGGATGGAAGTCGATTCAGCTTCATAAGATCTTGAATAGGGATGTTCTGATGAGGCCGTTATGGTATATGAGATGATGCACAAGCATTAACAATAGCAAGGGCTGTGCACTCATCTCCAGACCAAAGAACGGATTCTTCCGACATGCCGCGACTGCCACGTAGGACATAATCGAGGCCAATCGGAAGGTTTGAAGGCCGGTGACCTCCCGCTCTTTTCGACCAGGTCAATTTTTTAAAGTCAATGGCCGCAGTGGCCACAGGAATCATGATCGTGGCCGCACGAGCCCTCGTCGTGATCGCATGAGCCTTCATCGTGACTGCACGTATCGGCACTACCGCATCCACCGCAGCCGCTTATCTCATCAAGGGGCCCGCGGACGACAAATCCAGTTCCCCGCTCATCGTTCACATAGTCTACTATGGTCTCTCCAAGAAGCTCGGCATCCTGGGGGCTCATGTAAACCTTTATGCCATTGCTATCAAAGACTATATCGTCCTTCTCCGGGGTTCCAAGAGCCATCCCGTAGTTGGCTCCTGTAGCATCTATCGCTGCCAGGAACATCCTTATCACCTTCCCCTCGGCCATGCTCTTCTTCAGTATCTCTGCTGCGGCATCGGTAATTTCAATCATCACTACACACTCCAGAAATATAATCTCCATTCAACTCGTATTTAAACAATCTTATGGCCATATCAAGATTTATACGTCATGTGCACTTCACTAGATCCGATGAGCACTGAGATGAAGGGAGCAGCAATTGCAGCACTGCGCCTTGAGGATGGGCCAGCTCTCTAGGAGGTCTTGATACGGGCGTTGATCTGGGAGAGCTGCTCCATAAAAAGAAGATAGGGCTTGAAGACCTGACTGGCAAATGGGTCGCAGTAGATGCATTCAATACGCTATACCAGTTCCTGAGCATAATCAGGCAGAGGGACGGCACTCCACTCATGGATAACTCAGGCCGGGTCACATCTCATCTATCAGGCATCCTCTACCGCACCACCAACCTCATAGAGTCGGGGATAAAGGTGGCCTTCGTCTTTGACGGAAAGCCCCACCCTTTTAAGGCTGCAACCCTCCAGGAGAGGGCCGAGGTTAGGGAGAAGGCGCAGGCTGCATGGGATGAAGCAAAAGCGCAAGGCAGAGACGGTTTTAAGTATGCTCAGGCTGCATCTCGGCTAAATCAGGAGATCCTGGCGGACTCCATGAGGCTCATCACAGCTATGGGCCTTCCAACCATTCAGGCTCCGTCTGAGGGCGAGGCCCAGGCGGCATACATGGCTGCAAGAGGCGATGTCTACATAGTTGGGAGCCAGGACTATGACTCGCTGCTATTTGGTGCCCCCCTGGTGGTGCGAAACCTGGCAATAACAGGCAAGAGAAAACTGCCCAGGAAGAACGTCTACGTCGATGTCGAGCCTGAGGTCATAGCATTGGAGGACGAGCTGGCACGCATGGGAATAAGCAGAAAGCAGCTAGTCGAGATTGGCATCATGTGCGGCACTGATTACAACCCCGGACTCATGAGGGTGGGACCAAAGACTGCACTCAAGCTCATCAGGGAGCATGGCGACCTGGAATCAGTGCTTGAATCTCAGAAAGAGAGCATTGAGAACTTCCAGGAGATAAGAGAGTTCTTCCTCCACCCGGATGTCACAGATGATTATGCCATAAAGATGAGCAAGCCCAGGATCGATGAGATAGTTTCATTCTTGAGCGGCGAGCGCGACTTCTCCAGTGAGAGAGTGGAGAAGACTGCACAGCGCCTTGAGGAGGCATTCAAAGTTGGACAGAGCACCCTGGACAGATGGTTCTAGCCAGTATGAGCTCGACTTGGATAGAGCCATAGAGCTGGCACGCAGGAAAGGCGCAAAACGGATAGGCCTCCAGGTGCCCGAAGGGCTCAAAAGAGCGGCTCTTGCCATCTCCAGTCAGATCCAGGAGGCCACGGGAGCAGAAGTCATAATATCTGGCGATCCCTGCTACGGCGCCTGCGACCTGGACACAGCCCTGTGCACAGAGGTTGACCTCATGATCCACCTGGGACATGCAGAGCTTGGAGAGTCACCCTCTAATGCCATATTTCTTGAGGTCAGGATGCGCTCAGATCTGGCAGAGGCTGCAGAAAACGCCGTACCTCTTCTCAGGTCAAGGAGAATTGGGCTGGCGACCACAGTCCAGCATGTGCACAAGCTGGGGGGGGCAGCGGATCTCCTCAAGGAGCATGGGATTGTTGCACTGATCGGGCCTGCATGCTCAAGGGCAAAATATCCCGGCCAGGTGCTCGGCTGCAACTACTGCACAGCCAGCGCACTTGATGTTGATGAGTATCTCTTCCTGGGCACTGGAAAGTTTCATCCTCTGGGCATTGCACTTGCTACCGGCAAGAGAGTCATAGCTTCAGATCCGATTACAGGCCAGGCAGAAGAGATAGACACAAGCCCTATCCTCAGGCGGCGCTTTGGAGCCATATCCAGAGCCATTGATGCAAAGAGGATTGCAGTGCTTGTATCCAAGAAGCCGGGGCAGAAGCGGTTTGATCTCGCCAGAAAGATTATGGAAGAGGGCAGAGCTGCAGGCAGGGAGATGTCACTGATCTATCTCGACAACATCGAGCCTGACAGGCTAGTCAACCTCGGCATTGATGCTGCAGTGTCCACTGCCTGTCCCAGAATTGCTTTAGATGATGCAGCAAAATACAAGATCCCTGTGCTCACGCCACCAGAGTTCGAGGTTCTGCTGGGGCACAGGAACTGGGAAGATTACGCCTTTGATGAGATTGGCGAAGCATAGTGCTAGTACTCGATAACATTAGTTTTGAACGCTACGATAATGCCTTTGGAACTTATCCCTTGCCAATGTGATTTTCAAATTTGGAGCGATCTGGTCCGACTTGCTCACAGCACAAGAAGATCTACAAGATTTTAAACTAATGCTAATATATGTTTAGGATATTAGGCACACCGCTGGACAGAAAAACTTTTATTGGGGGGCTGACGTCAGCACCTACAAAAAATTTATTTAAACGATGTGGGACTATGCCGATGATTGAAGACCTGCCCAACAGAGATAAATCGATATCAGACATCAAAAATCTGATAAATATCACCAGGATGCAGGGTTTTATCGGCCTCTATCATCCATTCAAAGGCAGGGTATATGCCGGAGCTGGAGTGATTGAGGATGATGATCTATACAGCGCCTATCTCTTTGGAGAGAATGCCATACTCTCCAGGCCTCAGTACGGCAATTACCTCTTCAAAGAGAATATAGAGGCTCACTGCCTGAGGTTTGATACCAACCGCCTGCACGGCATGGTCGTCCCGCCATCAGAAGGAGGCATCGTGAATAATCCCGAGGATTCCTCCCTATTCGAGCCTGCAAGTTCTCCTGGCATGATTCAGGGAGCACACAGGTATTCTGAGATCTCAAAGCTTGCCCCTCAGATAACGGGGATCATAATAGACGACTTCTGGGCCAACTACGACAGGGATAAGGGCATCTCCTACAAGGATCTGATGGACATAAAAGGGGCTCTTCTTGGCAAGGAGGTAGATTCAAGCGGCAGAGTCAACCATCAATCTCCAGCCACTACGCCGGATTTGAAGCTGTATATAGTGACCTACGAATGGGAGATAGAGCCCAAAGATAAGAAGGCTTTGGAGCTGATAGATGGGGTCAGCTTCTGGATCTACAACCAGGAGAAATACTATGCAGATTTCCGAAGATTCATAGGCATGATCAGAACGGGCTACCCTGGAAAGGAGATCATTCCCGGGATCTATTTGCATAATACCGATTATGGAGATATGACTCAAAGATCCATAGCATATCTCCTGCAGGAGAGCATAATGCTCTATGACCAGGGGTATGCCTCAGGCGTTCTGCTCTTTGCAGGTCACTGGCTGGTCAAGAACAATATCACCAGGGATAGGTGCCAAGAGATCAACCTATCGGACATACTGTACAGGACTTACTATCTCCATCTTGGAAGGATCTCTGGTCAGATCATCGATTCTGATACTGGAATGCCTATAGAGAAGGCCCGTGTCAGGATCGTCTCTCATGGCAGGGAGGCGGGCATTGAGAGGATCGCAACAAAGAAGCACACGAACCCACTTGGGATCTTCCATTTCTCAGGATGGGCCGGGTATGGCGGAGGAGGATTTGCCTATGCCCTGCACATTGAGAAGGAGGGATATCAGACTTATGAAGGAGGCTTTTTAATCTTTCCAAAGGTCGAGGCCAGCCTTCCTGTCATCTCTATGGTCCGCATGGAGGCCTATGTGCCTGAAAAAATTCCTCCAAGGAAGCCTCATGTCATTGATATGGGCTATGCATTGATGCATCCTGCAGCATCTGCAGAGCTGCAGAGGACTTATTATGAAGGGCAAAGCGGTACGATTGGCGACCTTACATATCCCTGCTGCACAGCAGTGAACCTGAAGAGGCATCATGTCTGGGGATATGACGAATCTCAAATTCTATCTGTGCTCAGCTCAGCGGACTTTGGACGCAAGCAGCCCGATATCTGGGATGACGATCAGATGGCCTTGAGAGGTTTGGAGGCCTTAAAAGAGAAGCTGAGCGGCTGTCCCTGCGGGCTTGCAATAGGTGATGTGCCCGGAAAAGGCCAGAGCCATGCAGTAATCATCTACTGGACGGACCCAGCCACCTGGAAGTTCTGGGATCCAAGGAGCCACTCTAATGTCCCTCTGCACTGCAGGTACGTCATAGCCTAGAACTAGATCGGCATCTTTGTCAATATGATTTTAAGCCGTTGTTGTACCGGGAAATCAATCCCCGTGTACTGGACCTTCATCCAGAAATCACCTTTTTTAGCACCGCTTTTTGCAGGCCTTCTAAGGCTTTTGCCCGCTCACCAGGAAGCAGGTATGACAGGCAAAGAAGTGGCCAGCTTTATCCAGGGCCATAAGCTCAGAGATCCAATCATCTGCATCATTCCTGGAGATCAAGCCCAAAGACTTAGCCTGGTTGGCATTCCTTATGAGGTCCCAGACCTTATCTGCCAGCTTGAAGTCACTGATCATAAGCACTCTTGGGTCTACTTTGATAGCCTCGAGGCCGCACTGAACAAAGAGCGCATACAGGTACCGCCCAATCCAGCCGCTCCTGAAGTTATCGCAGAATAAGTCCAGCACCTTTCGAGTCACCTGGCGGTTGACGGAGCTGACGGCAAATGTCCCCCAGTCAGGCTCAAAGGCCGCCATCATCCCTCCACTCCTTGTCACCCTGGCCATCTCAGACAGGGCTGTGGCAGGGTCCGAGATGTGCTGAAGCGACCTGTCCACTCTTGTGCAGTCGAAGGCCTCGTCTTGGAAGTCCAGGCTCCTTGCGTCTCCTGATACGAACTCTACTCGAAGGCCTAAGCCTTCAGAATTTCGTCTGGCCTCAGAGATCATGGCACTGCTGGCATCCAGCCCGACCACCCGGCCCGACTCTCCAACCATCCTGCCTATGGATATGACATCAAAGCCAAGGCCGCAACCCACATCGAGGACCTTTGAGCCCGGGCCTATATTCATGATCCTGAAGCTCTCCTTCTTGTAACCCTGGAAGAAGGGCAGGGAGTTCATAGTCTCCAGGCAGGTGAAGAAAAAGGCTTTATCCTCAGATCGATCTACTTCTGGAAAACCGCTGGAAACATAATCCATATCATCACATAGCGTTGAATACTGCATATCCATTTAAGCATTGCCTGGGAATTCACTATTATAGATTTAGCTATGCAGAGAGCGGCAAATTGAACAGCCAGAAGGATTTGGAAATCAGCCCTGATTCTGCAACAGCGAGATCAAAGTAATTCCAATGCCCAAGTCCAATATATATCACCGCGAGAGTGTAGAGCTTCCAACCTCTGATTGGATGCTGACCTGCGTCTCAAAGAAAGGCTGAAACTTTATTCCTAGCTCTCTTGTGATTTCGCTATTGCTTTTGCCTGCTGAGGCCAAAAGAACTATGCGGCCTCAGAGGGCCTATCTCTAATGACTTTGGACCTGATATATTTTTCATCTCTAGTAGCTCCTCTCAACGTGTATAGAGTTGACCAGGTCCTCTGTAGTCAACAGGTCGAAAGTTGACACCACTGTGCAAAGCGCACTGGATACAACTGCTCGTGTTGTTCTATCGAAAGAATAATCAATCGGATAAACGGCTGCGTAAGCTGTCCTTCCACCCTTGCACTCTTCGCCTATGGCAAAGATGCCCGGCTTGCCGTCGACCTCTCTTTTTGTCATATTTATTGACCCGCAGCTTCCTGATTCAGTTAATGCAGCTTTAGCCATCTCTTTGAGATTCGATGAGTTGGACAGCTCACTGCTTTTGGTCGAGTACTTGGCTACATCTATCTTTATTGTCTTGTGGGCATCATCTTTGGATGTCAGCACCAGTGAGTTGGTGGTGATCCTGGCTCCACCGCTCTCTGAGTTGCCCTGCGATATGCTCTTTGTATAGCCGTAGGAATCAGGCCAGTTAAATCCCACATTCCATTTGCCGCACAGCTCCTGGACAGGCGAAGATCCCGGCCCTGCAAGCGCTGCAGGCAGGGTCAGGGATAAAATCAATGCCAGAATCAAAGCATAGAAGACTCGTCTCATCTATTGCCCCTCCAATCAATCCATCGCTCTACAGGAAGGGCAACTGCCTCAACATATATATACATTGTTGGAAAGGCCCATAGAGAAGAAGCGCAAAGCCTCAGAGCCAGATGCCTCTGTACAGGGCATCTTTTGGCTCTGGGAGCGGAAAGTTTACTCCAGGCGACTTCGCCTCATTATTCCCTGAAGCATGGGACCTATCTTCTGCAGTGTATTATGGGCCCTGGATAGGTCTCCTGAGAAGACGTCCTCCTTTGATCCCCTGATGATCACAGTGATGTTCACAAGGTCGTCTGATAGCCGATCGTCGGATTTTATTGCCAGAGGCCTGTAGTTCCTGTACTTCTCATCGAAAGCCAGGAATGAGGAGTTCAGCCTTTCATAATCGCTTATTGACTGATCTCTGATCCCCTGGCTTGTGTCTGAGAGAACTGCTATGTATGGCTCTTTTATGCTTCCAAAGTCCTGGAGGAAGATATCCCTGGTCATTGTGGAGCTTAGATAGCCGCCGATGGCTGCTGAGGCAATGATTAATACCAGGGATATAGTTATAATGTTCTTATCCTTCCTCTTGATCCTCTCACAGGTGTTGATTCCTATAAGGCTGTATATGCCGCAGGTTCCAGTGGCCGCCTGCAGCAGCAGGACTGCTGCTATAAGGTAGAGCGGGATCTGCCATTCCGTTCCAAGCCAGAAGAAGCCGGCAAGGAAGCAGATCTCGGATAGGAATACTCTGAGGAGCCGATCAAGGGTGCCCAAGTTCTTCATGAGGGCCAGAATAGATCTGGGGGTATTTTAGCTTGCGGGAGTGGAGGGTGCAGAACGGGAAGTCCTCGGACTTCTGGCATCCCAACTCCTTTGGAAGAACAATGGCTAGAATCTAAGATTTTCCAGCCTGATTAAGAGCAAAATATATATTGATCAGCATGCAGAATACGCAGGACTTGATATGCTGGAACTCAAATTCGTGCGCAATAATCCTGACATCGTGAGGCGCGCTCTCATAAGCAGGAACATGGGCACAGAGCTCATAGATAAGCTTCTTGAGTATGACAAGGCCTGGAGAGAATGCACCATAGAAGCAGACAGGCTCAAGCACGAGCGAAATGTGGTGACCCGTGAGGTAGCGGAGCTAAAGAGGCAAAAGGAGGACGCCACCTCAAAGATAGAGGAGATGCGCCTGATAGGAGATCGCATAAAGGAGATGGATTCCAAGATCAACGATTATACCTCCCAGATAAATGAGATAATGCTTTCCATCCCCAACATCCCATCCCCTACCACGCCCCCAGGGAAAGATGAGAACGATAATCCGGTCATAAGGGTCGCAGGAGAGATAAGAAAGTTCGATTTCAAGCCCAGGCCCCACTGGGAGATAGGAGAGGAGCTGGATATTCTTGACTTCGAGAGGGCTGCCAAGATCGCAGGCCAGGGGTTCACGGTCTACAAGGGCATGGGAGCCAAGCTTGAGAGGGCGCTCATAAACTTCATGCTCGATGTCCACACCAGACAGGGCTACCTGGAGGTTTTTCCCCCAGTGCTCATAAATGAGAAGGCAATGACAGGAACTGGTCAGCTTCCCAAGTTCAAAGACGACCTTTACGCCTGCACTGACAACTTCTACCTGGCGCCTACAGCTGAGGTGCCTGTGACCAACCTCTTCATGGATGAGTATGTGGAGAATCTGCCAGTGCTGATGACCGCATACACCGCGTGCTTCAGGCGCGAGGCTGGAAGACACGGCCAGGATACCAGGGGGATCATCCGCCAGCACCAGTTCAACAAGGTTGAGATGGTCAAGTTCGTGAGGCCCGAGACCTCATATGATGAGCTTGAAAAGCTTACACTGGATGCAGAGGAGATCTTGAAGCTCCTCAAGATCCCGTACAGGGTCATAAGCCTCTGCACAGGCGACCTGGGGTTCTCTGCAGCCAAGACATACGACATCGAGGCATGGGTGCCGGCACAGGAGAAGTATCGTGAGATCTCCTCATGCTCCAACTTCGAGAGCTTCCAGGCCAGGAGGGCAAACATCCGCTTCAGGACTCCTGAAGGTCCTCAGTTCGTACACACCATAAACGGATCGGGCCTGGCCATTGGCAGGACTGTGGTCGCAGTAATGGAGAATTACCAGCGTGCCGATGGAAGCGTGGAGATACCCGAGGTGCTCAGGCCATATCTCGGCGGGGCCGAAGAGATCAGGAAGGATTAGACCTGGTCTCCGCAGTCGGCAGCTAGGACCCTGATATGGAGGCAATGGGCGAATGCCAGCCCCATCAAATTTTTAGCAGGCGCCCACAAAATATTCTATACTTCCCTGGTACATGATAACATTCCAGAGGATATATACTAATAGGGCTGAGGATATTTACCTCAGCCGCCTTATTCATAAGTAATGTCTCTTTGTAAATATTTTATCCTAAATATTAAACATGACCTCCCCCCACACAAAGGCTATATAGGGAGGTGGCACATGACCCAATCGTTTTTCGTGGAGGACCGTTTGTGATCACTGAGGTGACAGGACAGTATAGCGCACAGGAAGTCGAAGACCAGGTTAGGGCATTGTGGGAGAAGACTGGGGCCTACTCCAAGGTAAGGGCTCTTAGACTAGGGGGCAGGAAATTCTTCTTTGTAGATGGGCCGCCGTACACAACAGGTAAGATTCACCTGGGGACAGCCTGGAACAAGGTGATCAAAGACTCCATTTTGCGATACAAGTCCATGAACGGGTTCGAGGTCAAGGACCGTGCTGGCTGGGACATGCACGGCCTGCCAATAGAGGTCAAGGTAGAGGAGTCATTTGGCTTCAAGAACAAGAAGGACATCGAGACCTATGGGGTAGACAAGTTCATTGAGCGCTGCAAGGCCTTTGCACTGAGCCAGAAAGACGACATGACAGCCCAGTTCAAGACGCTTGGAGCCTGGATGAACTGGGAAAACCCCTACATGACCTTGAAGAATGAATACATGGAGGCTGCCTGGTGGGCCCTCAAGCGGGCCAATGAGCGCGGCCTTTTGGAGCGCGGCCTGAGAGTGGTCAACTGGTGCCCGCGCTGCCAGACGGCAATTGCAGATGCCGAGGTCGAGTACTGGGATGAGACAGACTCGTCCATCTATGTAAAGTTCCCAGTAGAGGGCCAGCCAAACACCTACATAGTCATCTGGACCACCACCCCCTGGACCATACCCGCAAACGTTGGCGTGGCCATTCACCCCACATTCGAGTACTCCAAGGTCAAGGCCTGGAAGGGAGGTCAGGCGGACATACTGATCATGGCCTCTGACCTGGTTGAGTCGGTGCTAAGAGAAGGAAGGTATGTGGACTATGAGGTCTTAGAGAAGCTCAAGGCCGAGGACCTGACCAGTCTCAAATACAAGCATCCCCTTGTGGATCTTGTACCAAGACAATCCAGTATCGAGCACGGCGTATATGTGGCCGACTTCGTAACTGCTGACAACACAGGCTGCGTCCACATAGCTCCGGGCCACGGCTTGGAGGACTTCGAGCTTGGCATGGAAAACGAGATGGACATCTTCTGCCCCGTTGGCGGAGATGGCAGGTACACGCCAGAGGCCGGCGAGAAGTATGAGAGCAAGTATGTCAAAGAGGCTGATGGAGAGATCATCCTCGACCTGGCTGACCGTGGGCTCCTCCTGGCACAGGGAAAGCTGGTCCACAGGTATGGTCACTGCTGGAGATGCAAGACGCCCATAATCTATCTGGCCACCAGCCAGTGGTTCTTGAAGATCTCAGATCTCAGAGACCAGATGCTAGATGAGATCTCAAAGATCACCTGGTACCCTGAGTGGGCCGGGTCGGCAAGGTTTGCAGACTGGATCTCGGGTGCCAGGGACTGGTGCATCTCAAGGCAGAGGTACTGGGGCATACCTCTTCCCATCTGGATCTGCCAGGGTTGCGGCAAGATGGAGGTCATTGGAACTGCAGCTGAGCTTGAGTCCAGAAGCTGCCAGAAGATCCCGGACCTGCACAGGCCTGCAGTTGACGAGGTGTTCATCGATTGCGAATGCGGCGGCAAGATGAAGAGAGTGCCAGACGTCTTTGATGTCTGGTTCGACAGCGCTGTTGCATCCTGGGCCACTCTAAGCTTCCCCTCCAACCAGAAGGAATGGGAAGAATGGTGGCCTGCCGACTTCATAACCGAGGGCCACGACCAGACCAGAGGCTGGTTCTACTCTCAGCTTGGCGCTTCAATGGTCTCCTTTGGAAGAGCTCCCTACAAGAGCGTTCTCATGCACGGCTTCACTCTAGATGATCAGGGCAGGAAGATGTCAAAGAGCATAGGAAACATAGTCCAGCCCGAGGAAGTTGTGAAGAAGTTTGGAGCAGACACCCTCAGGTTTTATGTTCTATCAGCCAATGCTCCCTGGGAGGACCTGCACTTCGGCTGGGAGGCTGTTGAGAACACCAACAGGATGCTCAACATCTTCTGGAACGCCTACCGCTTCCCTCTGCCTTACATGCTCCTGGACAAGTTCGATGCCTCAAAGGCTGACCTCTCCAGGTATGAGAAGAGCCTCAGGCCAGAGGACAGGTGGATACTCTCAAGGGTGAACTCCCTGGCAGAAGACGTCAGGGCCAATATGGAGCAGTACCAGCTCCACAGGATAATGAGGTCCCTCTCTGAGTTCATACTGGAGGACTTGTCCAGATGGTACATCCAGCTAGTCAGGCCTCGGACCTGGATAGAGCAGGACAACCCTGACAAGCTGGCAGCCTATGCCACCATATACCAGGTCATGGTAACCCTATCCAAGCTCCTGGCGCCCTTCACGCCGTTTTTGGCCGAGTCCATATACCAGAACCTGGTCAGAGGCCTGGACCCAAGCGCTCCTGAGTCGGTGCACATGTGTGACTGGCCAATGGCCAGGAAAGACCTGATAGACAAGAGCCTTGAAGAGAGAATGCGCATTGTAAGAGGAGTCTCTGAGGCTGCATCAAACGCAAGACAGAAGGCTGGACGCAACCTGCGCTGGCCGGTGGCCGAGATCAGCATCTCATCAATGGAGCCAATTGAAATTGGGGACCTTGAGGGCGTTCTTAAGGCTCAGACCAACTCTAAACAGATCACAATATTGCCCATAGGTCAGAATCCTGAGATGAACCTGGCGGCCTCTCCAGTCTATAAGAAGATAGGACCTGTCTTTAAGGGAGATGCTCAGAAGGTTGTAGCTGCATTAAAGGCGGCCGATCCCTTTAAGGTCAAAGAGCAGCTTGCAGCTGGAAATTGTATCCTATCTCAGGATGGCCAGGAGTATCCGATAACCAGTGAGATGGTGGAATTCACTGAGATCACCCCTGAGGGCTTATCCGCAGCTGAGTTCTCCAAGGGCACTGTGTACGTTGATACCAAGCTCACAGACGACCTTATGGCTGAAGGCTATGCCCGAGAGATCATAAGAAGGGTCCAGGATATGAGGAAGGAGCTGGACCTGAAGGTTGAGGATCCAATTAGGGCTGCGATCAGGATAGATGATCAAAAGATACTCAGCCTGGTACAGAGCCAGAAAGGCTACATTGCTGGTGAGGTCAGGGCCTCCAGCCTGGATATGGAAAAAGACCTGGACGTCAAGGGCAGCCTGGTCAAGGACTGGACCGTTGAGGACCTCCAGATGAAGATCGGAATTGAAAGGATTTGAATCGTTGGTGATTTATAAGATGAGCGCAGAGTATGAGGCCATGGAGGCTCAAGTCCCGGTGAAGGTGAAAGGGGTTTATATCGCTGAATCGGTTGGGAGTTCGCCAGCTCCCGTGGTCCTGCTGGAGGATGATCAGGAGAGGATAGTCCCTATATTCGTGGGCTTATCTGAGGCCATATCCATATATCATGCCCTCTCAGGCGAGCTGTCTCCAAGGCCCATGACCCATGACCTCTTCATCTCAGTGCTGGAGAGCCTCAATGCCAGCATAAACAAGGTGCTCATCGACGACCTGGACGGCGGAGTATACTATGCCAGGCTGACCCTCACCAAGGATTCCAACCAGAGCGAGATAGATGCCAGGCCTAGCGATTGCCTGGCTCTGGCTCTGAGGGCCAAGGCACCCATTCACATACAGGAGAAGATAATCTCGGAATCGAATCTAAAGAAGGGCGAGACCGAGAACCTGATGAGCATAGAGAACTTTCTGCAGTAAGCTCAAGCTGCAGGCTTTATGCAGCTTGCAGCCAGCAGCTCTCATCTTTTCCACTCCTGTTAACTATTCTCCTATCTTCTTAGCTCCAATATATCCCAGGCTTGTTTAAAGGACTCTGAAGGATCTAAGGAGCCTCCTCGCCCTCTTCTGGCCCAGTTACGCACTTCAATATATTCTTGCCATGGAAATCAAGCAGCCATCTGGTATGCATCCAGTGGAAGGGCACGCCGATATCTGGCCTGATAAAGCAGGTGGCATCATCGGACTTGACAAGGCCGAAGAGATCTATGGCTCTATCTACCAGGCTTGGCTCCTCCTTTTTTACGCTCATCATGGTCTCAAGGCCTGCATGGACTATATCCAGGAGGCCGACATGAACGAAGTACTGGTGTCCCAGGTAGTCTATGGTGTCGGATATGCTGACATCGTCACCATACTCTTTCTGGAGATCGGCTCTCAGATCCATTATTGCATCATAGACTGAATCAGAGACTGGAAGGTATCTTTCTGGCATCAAACTTCCTCAAGTTTATTTGACCCTGAAGAAATATATCCTTTTTCGCCCGCTTAGGGCAGGCAAACAGAAATTAATATGCAGTGCTGTATCAGCAACCATGAAAGGGCTGATCCAGATAGCCGGCATAAGGTCCCTTGAAGAGGCCCGGATGCTGGCAGACTCAGGCGTGCGCTGCCTGGGCTTTCCTCTGAGGCTTGACGTCCATTGCGAGGACCTCTCTGATGACGATGCTTCCAGGATCATAGCCTCTGTGAGGCCGCAGGCCTGTGGTGTTCTTATCACCTACCTTAACAGGGCCTGCGATGTGCTCGAACTGTGCAGGAAGCTTGGAGTCAGGGCCGTACAGCTACACGGATCGATATCGATCTCAGAGGTGAGGAAGATAAATGCCGCCAGTCCGGAACTGTTCGTAATAAAGAGCCTCATCGTCAAAGAAGGGAACCTCCATGAGCTGGAGCAGGCACTGGCAGATTATTCAAACCACGTAGACGCCTTCATAACCGATACCTATGATCCAGAGACCGGGGCCTCTGGCGCCACAGGCAAGAGGCACGACTGGAGCATAAGCCAAAGAATGGTCGATATCTCTCCAAGGCCGGTGATACTGGCCGGGGGCCTGCGTCCTGAGAACGTCTTCGAGGCCATAATTCAGGTCAGGCCGGCTGGAGTGGATGTGCATACGGGAGTTGAGGGGCCTGGTGGCTTCAAGGACCCGGACCTTGTGAGGGCGTTCATCTCAGAAGCAAAGAGAGGCTTTGAGGAGATAGGTTGTACTAATATCTAAGAAATGATGCTAGTACATCGAGGCTTAAATAAGGCCACATTTCCCTGAGCGGGGAGCGCTCAATTGAGCTTCAAATCCGGGTCATGGGTCTCTGATGACGGCTGCCTATTGGTCAAACCTGGATGATGGTATCAGATTCGCATATTTTCAACATCATTGAAGTGCCATGTGATATGCTATCGATTCATCAAACAGCTATCATGCAGCGACTGCTTATTGTCTGAAATGTTCCCCCCAGAGGGGGTCAGGGGGGCATCTGCCCAGACGTTGGAGTTGGATCATGCATCCATGGCCTGGGATCTGCCTGCAAGTAGCACCACCCAGAAGCATAGTCCCTGATGTATCTGCGAACTTATTTTAGCCTCGCTGTACTAGAGGCTTGGCATCTAATAGTCAGCAGGCATTTGCATACTGCCGTGCTGCCTATCAGCTTTTCATCAAGTTCAGTAAGTCTTGGTCCAGCTCTCTTTAGCCCTGACGGCAAACTGATTGGGGCATCCTGTGCAGTCTGACCCCAAGCTTTTGATATGCTCGCAGGGATAGGCTGTGGCCTCATGGCCGTAAACTGCATCCAGCAGCTTTGTGACCTTCTCTCTTCTTCCGCCTGCGGCTGTTAGGACCCTATAAGCCTCCTTTGCATCAAAGCCTGTGGCCTTCAGCTCGCATCCCAGGGCCAGCGCCATCTTCCACCCAGAGGCTTCAAGGTCGATCTCTTTTGAGAGCAGCATCTTAAGGAAGCAGCTTCTAAGCATCAGGTCTCTTTTTTGTCCAAACTGCCTTTTGAGCTCTCTCCTCAAGTCCGAGATCCTCTCCTGCCTCATCTCCTGGCAGGAACTGCACAGCCTGCGGTCAATAGATTCCTGAAGAGAGAGGACGCCACCGCATTCGGAGCATACATCCCTGGAGTATCTCACCTTCTTTTCATTCACCAGGTCTATGCAGATGCAGGGTCGCCCATCTCTCTTTGCCCTTTCCAGCCTCCTTTGCAGAGCATTGAGGCACATCTTATGTGCTGTGCAGGCGTCTTCTGTATCGCTATGCATATCAATGGCTAATTGAGGCCGTCTTCTATTGCTATTCTCAAGTTTTTTCTGTCTCATGTTGATCATTATTTGATATTTGGCTGCATCATTCAGCTGTGATAAGAAATTAGCATCTAGGCTTATATCCATCACTTACGCAGTGCTTGCTTCTTTGGCTTGTGCCTGATCGATCGGCTGCCACGCTGCTCAGTCATTTTGCAGGCTCGTTCTTGGCGGCTGCAGTGTACTTGCTTGGTCTATTCGGCATGAAGCAGCTCGCGCCATTTATCTGGGGTGGCTCTAGCAGGACTTACCCAATAAAATCCTCAAGTATGAATGCGACTAGCTTCAAAGGGAATCCAACAATTTAAAGGTTTCGCTCAATAAATGGCCTGGATGAACAAAGCGAGCTTCATAAAGCTTGGCGCAGGCTCACTTCAGATATAAGAATCATAAGCAATTGCTCGATTGAATGCCGATTGATAACCAATTAAGCTTGCTTCTCACTTCGCGAGCCAGATAGGCGGCTTTGATTCTTGCATTGGGGTTGATTTGATTAGTGATGAGCTACTAAATCTATAACGTAATTTGAACGGTTTATGTGGGGCTGAAAAGCCCCTTTTTGGAGGCCGGAAATGGCGATGAATATACTGGATCTGATAAAGCAGGACCATGAGAAAACCCTCAAGGCCTTAGATGACATCAGGAGCATAAGTACGAGGACTACTGGCCTGAGGGATCGACCCTGGGTGTTGCTGGAAAGGGATCTTCTCAGGCATATGCACGGTGAGGAGGCAATCTTCTACCCTTCTCTGGGGGGCACGATCAGAGATAAAATACTTGAGGCCGTTGAGGAGCACAACCTGGTAAAGGTGCTGATAAAGCAGATGGATGATATTCCCACGGATGAGGAGGTGTGGACTGCCAAGCTCAGGGTCATGACTGAGAATATCAGGCACCACATCCAGGAGGAGGAAGGGCCGGTCTTCCGGGCGGCCAGGGACAGCTTCAGCCAGGAGGAGCTTGAAGACATGGGCATCCGCTTTGAAGTGGCTAAGGAAACAGTGAGGAGATAGCTTCTATCACCAGGCCTTGATAGTCATGATCCGCTGGAGCTGTTGCCCTTTTTAGGCCTGCTTTGAGCTGCCAGCGGTCCTCAAAGCCCTGGACGGCAACGAGGCTATTTGTCTCCATAGATAAAGAAGTATCAATAGATGCAAAAGACTCTAAAAGGCTGGAGAGCCCGGGAGGAAGGAGGACGAGAGCTCTCCAGAAAGAGGTTATATATAAATAGAGATGACAACATATTTAAGTTTTTCCTAAATGCAATCTCTCAAAGATTTATTAGCATGAATATGGAATACTGTATATTATAGTGACCTAAAAAATGATCCGATATTCGAGTCACGTGACATCGATCTGTCTGGACGCTGCATTAGAATTATGAATGATAAAGCCAAAATGAGCATGCCGATGCTGCCCATAGATATGATTGCGATGAGGGTATCTGACATATAGCCTGACCCGGCGCGACATGACTCCAAGGCGCAGCTGCGCATGCAGAGCTGGCACCCGGCCCCTTGGCGTATAATCCAGATCATATAATCCTTGTGTAGATAAAAAGCTTTATCCGATACGTGCTGTCTAGAAGATAGGGATGCAAGAAGAGATCATCTCCGTGATATCAGAGGGCTTTGAGGTCGACGGCCGCAGGATCTATGCCAGGAACCCGGCCCCCTGCAAGCTCAAGGGAGCACTCAGCCTTGATGTGTATTTGCAGGAACGATCTGAGGAGAGGAAGCTGCTTCGTCTTACTGCCTACAGCGGCCGGATGCCCTACTATCGTCCCTGGATAGAGCTGTACTGCATCAACAGCAGCCTTGACTTCTCTTCAGCCTTCGAATACTACGACTCTGATGTAGAGGATCTTCTACTGAGGGAATTATCCAGGTCTCTTGGGCCAGGAGAAAAGATCTTCATAGAGTACTACAACGATCCTGAAACCTCACGGGCTCTGGCCTTCGGGTACCCGCCAGCCATTACCCGACAGGGCTGCAAGCTCTTTGACCTGGGCTTCACCTGGTTTAAAGACTGGTACTTCTCAGAGGGCGGACACGAGGGCGGCCAGAAGCTGCAGGGGGAGATGCCAATGAATGATAATGCCCGGAGTCTGCAGATGGAGAGGCTGAGGCGTGAGATAGGAACCTTCCTGGATCTTGACGCGCCACAAAATAGAGCACTTCAGCCCAGTGCTGATCAAAAATACCACCAGGCGGCAAAAGAGAGGGCCGGGCGGGTCCTAAAAAGCCTCCAAAGCGCCCACGCCCAGGGTCTCAATGGAGAGAACTAGTGCACAAAGGCTTAATTAAGACCACATTTCCCCGGAATGAGAGCGCTCTATTGAGCTTCAAATCCGGGTCATGGTGTATTAGACCGATCGGCCCTGACCCGGCTCGCCCTCAGGCATGCTTCTCTGCTCTTACCACCAGAACCGGCTGGTCTGCAGCCCTGGCCACGTCATAGGCAGTGCTTCCCAGGGTCTGCTTAATCCATCCTTTGCCATGAGAGCTGAGCACTATGAGTGAAAGTTTCTCTCTATCAGCGAGGCTGCATATCTCATCTGGGGGATGGCCCACAGGGACATGGACCCTGACCTTTATGCCTGTCATCCTGAAGTAATCTCCCAGGTCGTTTAGCATCCTGGCTGCGTTCTGCACTGCAGCATCTATCTCTTCAGTGCTCTCTCCGCTAGAGACCACATGGGCCAGGTTCACCTCTTCAATGCCTGGGAAATCCTTTATGGCTCTCATGGCCGCCAGTGCCGGGCCTGAAAAGTCTGTGGCAAAGAGGACCCTGGAGAATATTTTGGAGCAGAACTTCTCTATAGCCGCCCCTTTTTCATCCATGAGCTTGGACCTGAAGATGAGCAGGTCAGTGGACCCATAGCGAAGAGCATCTGCAGAGACACTTCCCATGACTATGCCGCTCACCAGGCCTTTTCCACGGGATGGCATCATAATCAAAGAGGCTTTCTCCTCATCTGCCACCCTTTGAATGGCCCCGGCAGTATTACCCTCCTTTATCACCTCAAGCCTGGTCTTGACCTTCCATCCCTCGCTCTCCAGGTATCTCTTCTGCTCATTTAGGCGGGTCTCGGCATCATCTATCTCGTCTTGTCGAGCCCTGCCAGGCTTTCCGGATATCGATGGCCTGGTATCATCGACCACATGAAGGATGACCAGCTCATCAACGCCCGGCGTATTGGTTGCACAGTCGATGGTTTTATACGCATACTTAGAAAAATCTGTAGGAATTAATGCCTTTTCAAACATGATATGCCCCACGGGCATTATTTAATCTCTGCTATTTCAATTTGCTGTACGCTTTCTGGCTTTGGCCCTGTTTAATCCATGCTTTGCTCTATCCCTGTGAGCTTAGCACTCTTTGTATCTCTTCAGCAGCTCTATGGCTTGGATCGTCCAAAGGAGCCAGGTCTATCTTATCAGCAGACGCCACGCCTACACCCAGGCTTGCTGCTCTGGATATCTGCTCCTGATCGAATATCCTTCCCCTCATCACCTCAGGGGTGGAGCCATAATAGCGAAGCAGTGCCACTCCCACAGCATCCAGGGCCACTCTGTCCCTGGAGGCTAAAAGCAGGTTTGGCTCTATCAGCTCTCCACGATCTGGCCCTCCTCTGGCAAATCCTGCTGTCGCATCCATCAGTGCCAGGTCCAGATGGTAGTACTTATTGATCTCGGCTATCATCAGCCTCTGGAATGGAGAGCTGTGCAGCTCCCTCATGTAGTCGTAGGATGACCCTCTGGCCCTGGCTGCAACCATGCCCACTGAGTTTTTCATGGATAGAGTAAAATGGCCGCCGTAGCGGTGAGATTTGAGGCAGCATGTCTGGACCACGCTGCCAGCATCAGTAAATATCCTGGATATCTTGAATCCCTGTTTCCAGTGAAGCCCTTTTTCATTTATCTCCTTCCAATCCTTAGCCTCGACCTCGTTTAAGACCACAGCATCAAATCCCAGCTTCATGGACAGATCCAGGACGCCGCGGTTCTTGAGCACTGTGCGGGTCTCGCCCATGCCGCTCCTCTCAGCCATGACTATCTTCTCGGGTCCTGAACTCTTGAGGCCCTCGACCAGTGCTCGAAGAGTCTCCAGATGAGTCGATGCCGGGAATGGATCGTCGCTGTTGTAGTTTGCCTTCAAGGCCACAACTCCGTCAGCTCCTTCTCCCATGTCAAACTCTTCTAACAATCTTTTAATCCGCGCGGCCCGGTCATCAGATCCTATCAGGAAGACTGTGGACCTGCTCGGCTGCTCCATAGGTTTATGTATGGCTGCATCATATAAAAATTATGTCAGAGGATACGATCCATATCAGAGAATGCGATCTGTATCAGAGGGTGTGGTCCAGGAGGGGCATATAAAATCCCATATCCTGGTCCAGCTCTCTTCTGACATTCAGGCCTGAGATCTCAAAGAGAACGGCCTCTATCACCAGATAAACTCTGGCCTTGTCTCTGATGCAGCCGACCAGACCCTCTCTGCCTCTCCCCATAGAGGTGTGCATATGGATCTTTGGCCCTGATGACGAGGGATAGACAGTAGCCATGCCAAAGACCTCCCAGGCGCTCTCATAATGCTCAAAGTGCGGGACTGGCGGTATAACTGCCTGCTCAGGTCCCATGACCGCCCGGCCATCCTTCAGGGCTCCGAGGAAGAGCATCATGCCCGATTGAACATTCTTCTCATTGACGAAACGCTCAATTGATTGGAGCAGGTCTTCACCATCATCTATCCTAAGGACGAATATCCTGCCAACCTGGCCTTCAGAATAATGCATAAACACAACTCCCGTGCCCTTAAGGACTCAGGGCATTTCAGGCTGGAAGACGCCTGGGCGAATATAACTCCGGCGCTCGACCGCAACTGGTCGCATTCTGGAATGGATCACGCGAGGTATCACGAAATGGGTCTAATGATGCTGATTGATGTGAGCTAAATGCATAATAATAAAGCCGTGATTCCAACATTCATATGGGATGGCTCTATCCTTTTTGCACAGAATCACACAAGACGCAGCAGCACAGCATAGCGATGATAGCATTTGTCCGTCATAGAAAGGCACTTAATGACGCACGAAGGAGATTGTGTGCGATTAGTGATGGACAACGGCTCGGAAACTCCGATGGGTTGAGTCCAGAAAGAATTTACTCCCTCTGAGCATAATCTGCCTTTTTAGCACAATTAGATCACTATTCTATACCTTGCAGTATATACCCGCAGGTGCGCGCAGGGAGTACAAAATTATTTCTCCTCACATTCTCAATGCTCGTTCATGAAGCTCTTATATCTCATGCTATTCTGCCTGCTGGCTGTGGCACAGGCATCCGAGTACCAGGGATATGGTATCAGCTTTCAGGTGCCGGATGGATGGCACATCGCTGAGAACGATAGCAGCTCCCCCAAGGACGCTAAAATAGTATTAAGTGACAATATTTCCACCATAAGGGTCGATGTAATGAAGGGCGTTGATGTTGAAAAATTAATCAAGGATTATCTAAACCGCCCGCTGGATTCTGAGATACCGGCCGGCATAGGCTCGAAGCCCTGGAGAGAGATATACGCCAGGCTCCCCTGGTATTCTAATGATGCCATGGTCCTCTATTATCTAGTAAATGTCCTCGGGCAGCCTGGAAATAACCATGGTTCTGGCATATCAGTGGAGCCCGATGAGACAAAATATGCCGGGGTGTCTACCAACTATCAGACAGGAACAACGCCCATGGACTGGACCATAGCATGGACTAAGCCGACATATGACGATGAGCTGATAGGAGTACATGGGGTATTCTATAGGGGATATGTAGGAAAAAAGATAGTTTGGGGCGGTGATTCCAGGGACTATAATATGCCTAAAGGCATGTATACCGTGCTGACGACAATAAGGGTGGATACGCAGCCGGTGATTGAGTCTGATACCGTCGCGAAGCCAAAGGTGGCAGAATCTATAGTTGATAGAGTGTGAATTATGAAGATATTGCTTATTATTTTAATAACGGTTCTCACCTCATTGGCGGCTGTTCAGGCGTCTGAGTTCCAGGGATATGGCATAAGTTTTCCGATCCCAGAAGGCTGGAATGTAGCGCAAAATAATACAACTGGTATGGCAAATGATACTAAGATAGTGCTGACCGATGGCAATTCAGCTATACGACTGGATATAGTCACTTTGCCGCAGATGCCTTGGCTAAGATCTACATCGGATGGGCATTCCGATTTCGCTATCTTCGGCTTGGTAATGAATTATTATAAGAAGAATATATTAAATCAGGACATCCAGATCGTCTCCACCAGCGGCACACAAAGGCTCCACCCAGATGGCGTTCAGAATTTGAACTTTCAGATGACAGAGGGCGGCGATGAATGGGTCATAGCATGGTCAAACCCGTCTTATGATGAGAAATTTATAGGCGTTCATGCTATTTTTATTGGGAAATATGATACAAATGATGTAGGATTCGAGTCTAGTGAATATGAATATAACATGCCCTTGCCGCTATATGAGGTGCTGAATAGTTTTAAGACCAGAGCTGAGTTTGCTGAGAGGACTTTCAAAGGAAGCGAAGACGTGGTGGCGAAGGTCTGAGAGCTGAAAGGCTCTTTCTAGGTTAAAGCCAGTCGTAGATATAGATTAGCACATATGCCCTGCGCTTCTGGGTGCGACTGCCCCCCTGACCCCCTGCTGGGGGGAACTTGCCCACATCCAGGCCACAGCTACCGCAAGAGGATGACGATATCAGATTAGCATATATTCGATATCCGTGGAGTGCCATGGGGTATGCTATCAGTCCCATAGAACAGCTTTCGGGCAGCGCTTGCATATTGTCGCAAAGGTTCCCCCCAGAGGGGGTCAGGGGGGCAGTCGCACCCAGAAGCGTCGGGCATAGGCGCTAACCCAGAAAACCTTGAGGGTCTTTCGTGCCCCTGTCATACTTTTTGGCTTGGATGCATAGCGCTGTCAGGGAGATGATCTGGGGGTCGTCGGCCTTGAGACATCTATCTGTTAGTATCCCACCCGGATAGATACATCCTGCTCAATATGGAATTATTTCAGCCTCGCTGTAATGGCAGGCGGTCCGGTCTGCCGCTTACGACCATAGTTTTAAAGTGTGGCAGCAGGGGATAACTCTGCTTTTAAGCAAGCGCAGGCTGGAGGCAGTTCAATAGAGAAATGTATGCAGGCCAGTAACATTGCACATGATGCTGGCCTCAAACCCGATCTTGGGCCTTGCCTATCTCTTCAGGTTTGTATCTATCCCAGCTAAAAGTCCGGCTTGAACCCCTGCGGCTCATCCACGAGCTCGATTGTAGCTATGGCATGTTTAAAGACCACCATCTGCCCCTTGGCTGTGCGGATCAGGATCTCATACGGGTTGTACGCCTCTACCACTCCTGGCAGTGGCTGGCCGCCAGTGGTCAGCCTGACCAGAACCTTCTTTCCTTTCATCTTTGGGATGAACTGCGGTGATGTTGTGGTCTTTACTGGGGAGCTCTCTTCGTCGGTCATCTTTTATCACCATCTTTGGCTGCTGCCTTCTGTATCATCTTCTCCAGGACGCATCTCTTCCACTTAGGCGTCACTGGCTTGCCGCATCTGCCCTCAAAGAGATATGCCTGGCCCGGGCGGAGGCTTAGATAATCTCTCATCTCCGAGAGCACCATTGGGGACAGCCTGATCTCAAGGCCTGATGAGGGTATGCAAACTGAGCCCTTTTGAAGGTCCAGGTCTGAGACCCTGATATTTATCAGATCATCCAGCCTGAGTCCGGTGTCTATTAGGACGAGCAGAAGGACCCTGTCCAGCCCCGGGCTTGCCATCTCTAGAAGCCTCTGCTTATCCACCCCTCCAAGCTCTTCTACAGCCTCTGCCATGCCATCGCAGGATCATCAATGCCAAGGATATTAAGCCCTGAGCACTAATGCACGGCCTCCCTCCCTATACCTCATTTAATACTTCTGTGGCTAGTATAAGAAAGCAACGGACGCTAACCTCAAAGCCACACTTATATTCACAGCTCTCCAATAGAGCTACATCTGATGCTGATTAGCCCTGCCCGGAGGCAATTGGCATCTCCTGCAAGCCTGCCGCAAAAAATATAGAATATATCAATGATCCTTCAATCAGAAGAGCCCTCCTGTGGGATGATCTCATAGATCACATCTATCTTTTCAGGCCCACCCTCAGATACAGCCAGCGGCAGGTTGAACTCATAGGCCTCAGAATAGCACAGCCCCTTCTCGCTGCAGAAGTAGGCCACAACCCCAATCATGAGCGCTGTTCTCACAGGGCTGGAGATCTTCAACGGTATCAGATAGCTGAAGTCGTCCTCGCGTACCAGGGGCAGGATTCCAACAGCACTTGCCCTGGAGGTCACATCTATGTGCTGCACCGCGTCCCGGTTCCAGTGGTAACCCGCCGGCAGGACCAGCTTGAAGCGTATTCCTTTGGCCTTTAAAGATGCCGATCTCTCTTTCAGGTCTATCTGCCTTTGGGACGTCCCCGCGCATTCTGCAGGCGCCAGCTCTCCAAAATTCAGCTCTGAGAGCTCTCTTGAAACTGGATCGTAAACCCGGATCATATGGTTGTTGGTGTCAGCAATGTAGAATCTGCCATCAAGGAATGCGATGTCATTTGGCTCACGAAGGCCCGCCCTGGAGGGGTCATTGGACATCCTGCCGGATCTGCCGTTTCCTATCAGGGTATCGATCGTCCTTGTGCTCAGATCCGCCTTTTTGATCTTATGGTTATAGGAATCTGCAATATACAGAGAGCCCTCATGGTAGAGAACTCCCAGGGGGTGCTGAAGCCTTGCTTTTGCAAATGGCCCATCGGCATCCCCGAAGTCGAAGAGACCTCTGCCTATGATGGAGGTCACAAGGTCGTCTTCAATCATCCTTATGGCCGAGACCTCGCTGTCTGCTACGTACAGGGCCCTGCCATCTGATGCCAGCCCTGAAGGCTGGGCCAGTGCCGCCTTCTGGACGGGCCCGTCTATGATATCCTCCTGGCCTGTGCCTGCACAGACCTCTCCATCGAGAGTGTCAAGGCTCATCCTCCAGATCTGGTGGTCTCCAGCCATTGCTATGTACAGAAGGTCTCCAATTATGGCGAGGTCCCAGGGCGAGTTCAGGTCCATATCCCTGGAGGGTCCGCTGCCGCTCTCAGGAGGGAAGCCTTTCCTGCCAGAGCCAAGTGCTGTAGTGACGGTCCTGGTGCCGAGGTCCGCCCTGCGGATCAGGTGGTTCTCTGTATCTGCTATGTACAGGCAGTCCCTTTTGACGTCGTAAGCCAGGCCCTGCGGCCGCAGGAAGCTGGCCTCGCTAAAAGAGCCATCAGATGATCCCTGTTTCCCTGAGCCAATGATTAGCAGTATCTGCCCCTCGGGACTGGCAGCCAGTATCCTGTTGTGGTTGGAGTCTGAGATGAAGATCCGCCCGTTCTTTTGATCAGGCTCAATCTTTCCTGGAAATCGCAGAAAGCTCTCACCGGCAGCGCTCTTTAGAAGGGCGAAGTGCATGGGCTCCATATTGAGGATGCCTGCCTCCTGGTATTTTTGGCCAAGCGCCTTTAAGATTGCATCCATTCTGTCAAAGATCTCCTCTCCAGATGCCTTTCCAATTATCTGCCCATCGGGCCCTATGAGTATGAAAGAGGGCCAGGCATTGATGCCGTATGTGCGCCATATGAGGAAGTCGTTATCCACGATGATTGGATGCTCTATATCATACCTGAGAACGGCCTGCTTTATATTTTCCAGGGCCTTCTCATTATGGAACTTGGCAGAGTGGACCCCGATCACTACGAGCTCGGGGTGCGCCTTCTCAAGCCTCTTTAGCTCTGGAAGGACGTGCATGCAGTTTATGCAGCAGTAGGTCCAGAAGTCCAGGAGGATGAACTTGCCCCTAAGATCGCTCAGGGCATATCTCCTCTCTGCATTTAGCCATTCCAGGTGGTTTGGTAAGTCAGGGGCGATCATCCAAAAGAAATAAAACCTGTTGATATTTAGCTGTTTCTTATCCAGAAAGGGGGGCATATTCGTCTGACGTCGAATGATTCAATGTGAGGATCTGGATCAGTCGCAGCCGCAATGGGGCATAGTATTATAAAATGAACGAGATGCGGATGTGAAAAGCTTATATGCAGGCATGTCAGAGTAGGGTTGACCATAGGCAAATGACGAAGTAGCCTTGGGCTAAGAGAGTGGGTATGAAGATTATGGAGGTTTATAATTGAGCAAGAGATGCATCATATTCTCTGCGTTGCTCGTGCTGGTGCTCGCTGCAGGATCATCCCTGGCTGCAGAGGACGTCCTAGGTGATAATGTGAGTCCAGGTGCTGAAGCTTCAGCTAACGCAGATAATGTAAGTCAGGTGAAGGAAGAGACTGCCAGCCCTGCGGCTGAGACAGGGAGCGCGGCCGGCGCGGCCGGCGCGGCCAGCGTGGCTCCAGCCAATCTCCAGTACATCTGGTCAGTGACAGGCATTGAGGCAGAACAGATCACAATGGTCCTGAACCAGGAAGAGAACGATCTCAGCGGTCAGGCCAAATATGAGGGCTCTGATTCCAATCCCTGGAACGCAGTAGTGGTTGGATCCGTATCCGGAGACAAGGTCGATCTGGTTCTGACAGCCATGAAAGGCAATGAGATGGTCTCAACCAAGCTTGCCGGAACCTTCTCTGCAGATACAATTGCAGGAAAGTTCGTCCAGACAGATATGACTGGCAAGGCAAAGAAGAACGGGGATTTCAGCGCAGTGTGGATCAATCCAGACACCTCTGCATATACTCAGGCTGAGGTAACTGATGCCCCGGCCAAGCCCGCAGCAGCTGCAGCCCCTGCAGTATCGCCGTCTAATGATGCGTCCTTGGCTCCCACGACCGCCACAAACGAAGCCGGCACAGCTGGAGTGACAACCAGCGGAAACACGGTCATTGGATCTGGCACATCGGATAACCAGCCAAAGGCAGTGCAGCTGGGAGGCAAGACGCAGTACACTGATGTCCACAAGTACGCGCAGCAGTTTGAGATCGGTGGAGATCTCAGCGGAGTGCCACCAGGAATGGGCGGCGGAAGCCTGTAAGGCCTGCGCCAAACCCATCCAGACCTTTTTTTCAAATCAGATCCTGCGCACCTTTCCAGCAATCCTCCGAAAGATATCTATAACGAATCACATAGATCTTATACTATGAGATCGGTCTTGCTGTTAGCTATATTTTTAGTGCTGGTGACCGGCGCCAGCGCCTCGGTTTACATAAAGGTGCTCGAGGTCCCAACAATCCACCTCTCCCCAAATTCCCAGGTCAACTTCACTGTGAAGATCGATAGCATAGGTAGCGAGGGGTCCTTTGTGAGCCTTACATTCAGGAAGGTGCCCGCAGGCCTGAACATTACAAAGCCCAAGGCCGTATATGTCTTCCCGACACAGAATAAAAGCATAGTGTGCACCCTGCGCTCAGGCTCCATCTCGCCCGGGAATTACTCGTTTGATGTGGGAGCGGTGGCCCAGGGGGCACCCTATAGCTGGAGAAAGGTTAATGTGACAGTTGAACCTGCAGCCGTGTCCATGCCGCGACCGCCCGTGCCACGGCCAGTCGAGCCTCAGCCTGTTGCGCCTCAGAACCAGAGCATGCCGGTGCAGCCATCCAGAAAGATCACCCCAGGACCAGGGGCACTGGTTGGAGTTCTGGCACTCCTGGCAGTGGGAAGGAGGCTCCTGGCATAACATAACCATGCAGGACTTCACGAAAAACTCAGGCCGGATGCTTGCCTCTTCAGAGGCGAGAGGAAGGCCGTACCTGTATCCCAAACTATTTAAACTCATAGAGCTATCTCCTCAATATAATGATGCAAACTCTCATGGTCAAGGTTGAAACTACTCCAAAGCAAGCTTGGGCCCTCCATGAGACCATGCATCAGTTTAACCATGCCTGCAATGACATCGCCAAAATCGCGTTTAAGCTGCACTGTGCCAACAAAATCGAATTACAGAAGACGGTCTATTATAGGATTCGAGAGCAATATAATCTGTCTGCACAAATGGCTGT